>Ga0099822_1010960_pt1 | contig 11163 bp, 9 predicted proteins | sample CowpeawhiteBW_FD_76839 | JGI IMG/M metagenome (GOLD analysis project Ga0099822, IMG submission 76839) | Root nodule microbial communities of legume samples collected from California USA - Cow pea white BW | ecosystem: Host-associated > Plants > Roots > Nodule | place: USA: California | collected... | reverse complement strand
TACCTCTTTGGGGAGACTACTTAGATTTGTGCAGTCCTCCAAATTTATCAGCAGAATATTGCAGAGATCTCCAATGGATGGATGTACCATGCACAAACTTGGGCAATCTTTTAGAATGAGCCGTTCAAGACTTGGTAGTCTTGAAAAGTCAGGTGTTTCTCTCAAGTACTTGGAGTGACTAAGATTAAGAAATTTTAATCGCCCTAAAACCTACAGATATAGTTTTTTGACAAAAATAATGCAATTATTAATAATTGGAACCAATTATGCCATTTGTATATGAATTAACCTATGTGTTTTAAAAGAAAAGGGCACTTAACGAATACCTGGGGTTCTTTCCTGAGTGGTTGTTTCCAAACGAGTTGAAGATGACTGTGCTTTAAATCCATTGCAATTACATTTTCCATTTGAAAATTGTTTGGAATGTATTTAGAAGGAAACCCTTTCCAGCAAATCCATCTCAGTTGTTTGGAAAGGTACCCAAAATGTCCAACAAGTTGTACATGATCCAGTTGTAGCAATCTTAATCTCTTCATTTTCTTGAAAGCATGAGCTTCGAAACATTCTCTGTTGGTTGAATGCAGTTGGAGGGACAATCCATGGGTAGCTTTTGTTCCCTATGATGAATATATCAAAGAGATACAATTGAGAAATTTCTCAATATCTGTTGATCATGGATATTTAATGCAGAGTCTAAAATGTTAACATAACATGCATCCCACTAAGAAAGAAAACACTTTCAAAAGAAGTTTCAAAATCATATAAAGAATGTTCTTACGCTCTCTTTTTTCAGGATATCTTTTACATCTTCATGAAACCATAATCGACTCCTTTTATGCGGTTCCTGTGGCCATTCCCGACAAATAATTTCTCTTCCCATGTCTCGTAACAAAGGATGCATTTCAAGTTTGTTGTTCCTTTCAAGTTTTATGAAGTCACGTTCTATGAGAACTGTTATTCCAATATCAGCATGTAGTCCACAGGCATTTAGTATCTCTGTGACATAGCCTCTATCTTTACCAATAAAGAAACAACATACATCAAGAAATATATTCTTTTCCACGTCACCTAAACCGTCAAAACTTATTTTCAATTTCTCTTTAACTTGAGCAAAGGGAATTACTGGTAATTTTGACAATACACTTTTCCATTCTGTCATTGTCCATCCACCAAGGATCTTAAGGGCCAGTGGTAGTCCTCCACAATAAGCAACTATGTTTCTTGCAATTTCATTGAATTCTTTTCTCGGTTTTGCTTCTCTAAAGGCATGCCAACTTAAAAGCTCAAGGGAATCATTTTCGTTCATAGCACCCATTTTATAAATATAATTAACTTTCAGTCGGTTTAGCACGTTAACATCTCTGGTTGTAATGATTATGACAGTTCCTCGACCGAACCATTCGCGATTCCCGCATAGGTTTTCTAGTTGGCCAAACTCATTCACATCATCAAGTACGATGAGCAACTTTTTTCGGCAAAGTTCGGTCTCGATTATAGTTCTTCCCATCTGGTCGCTTGCCACCTCGAACTTGTATTTTAGGACGTCATCAAGAAAATTTTCTTGCAAATCAACATACGTTCTATATAATCGATCCCAAAAGTCTCTAATATTTTCTACAAAACTCTTACCAATGAATAAACGATAAATACGATTATAGATGGCTTTGGCTATGGTAGTTTTACCCGATCCTACCATTCCCCATATCCCTATCATACACACTTTGGTGTCATGATTTTGAATACATCCGATCACCTTTTCCACGTGCGACTCTAATCCAACAGGAAATTGGGTAATAAACAAGTCTTTATAGTCCAGTAATGTCTGCACGCGGCTAACAATTACCTCCACAAGTTCAGCATCATCTCTTCAAGAGGAATGATAATGTGTTACTAAAATTAAATCACAACGTTAAGGTATGCTTCATTCACTCTCAAACGAAAGAAAGTAGGAAGATTCATTTGTTTACCTGAAATCTCTGACATCCCAACCAGTGATACCTGCTGCTTTGGTGAGTGCATGACTCCACCTGGACAACGCATGTTCCAGTTGTTCTCCTGAATAGCTTTTGTGTGCAGCTTCTTCCAACGCTTTTCCAAAATCACCCTTCTGATCACGTACATCCGATGGATCAATCTCGTAAAATATGGGCAGAACTACTTGGCCAAAAGTTTCGAGGCATTGGATGATCTTTTCAAGCTCAAGAAGACAGCATGTAGATTCAGTGTATGTTTTGGAAAAAACGATTATTGCAATCTTAGAGACTGCTATTGCTCCCATGTGTTCTTCCAGCTTCATCCCCTCCGACAGATTCTCCTCCTTAATCAAAGTTTTGACTTGAGCTTGTGAAAGGACAGAATGGAGATGAGAAACCAACTTCTTACCGATTTCTTCTCCCCCAAAGTTGATGAACACATCATATATGAAATGGGGTTCTGATTTTAGAAAGGATGAAGATGATGACGATGTTGAAGAAGAAGCGAACTCCATCCAAGGAATTGAAATCAACTCTTCAAAGGTAAAGCAGTAATGTTAAGATGTCATCTCTTACTGATAAGAAATTTGTGGATATATTTTGCATCAAAATTTATGATTAGTTGACAAATCATAGGTTAATGATGACAAAGTTGAAATACGATAGAGCCTTCAACTTTTCTTTCCTTAGGAAGTAAAAATAGTTGGTGAAAAGATAATAGACTCCATTTATGACTCACCAATAATGGCTCTCCATTAAATTCCATACATGTTTTATATTTTCCTCCTGGACCCACCTCTGTGTGCATACTTCATTTTCTGCCACATTCTCGTTGAATTTAAGACACCTTATGCGCTGCAGTTATTAACTTCAGATTTCAAAAAATAATTCAAATTACATTTTTCCATTAAAAGATTCATCGTATTCAGTTCAGACTTTTAAACATTGGAACAAATTACGATATTCTATCAAAACTACTAAAATGATTTTGAAAAGGACAAACTTAAATAGTATTTTATTAAGCTTTTAAAGAAAAACAATAGATGTTGTGAGGAATTCATAGTTTTTCTCTTTTTATTTTTTTCATTCTTTCACAAAAGGAATGACTGGCACTGAAAATTGGTTTAATTGATCAACCAAAAATATATTTCCAGATGACATTAAATTTTTAATGTTAGGTGATTTTTCTTATAACTTTTGTTTACGTTTCTTGTGTTGTGATGCAGTGCCAAGGAGTTTATCCTTTTTTAATTACGTGAAAGCTATATTAGATGACAAACTGCTACCCTAAAACCATTATTTGAAACCATCAATTCTGCCGCTACTAAATTTTTTCATATTTAATGATATATTTTTTTTTTACAAATTTTTTATAAAATTTAGCAACAAATATTGTTTTTACTATTTTCTCTAAAAATTTTAATTGACAAATAATTTTTTCATAAACAAAATTAAAAAATTTATAAGTATTTTATGTGAAAAATATTTTGTGAAGCATATTTTTACATAATAAGCGGTAGCAATTTCATACATATTATTATTTTAAAAAACAATTTATAAGTATTTGCTAAGAAAAAGTTTTCAAAAAAATAGTTTTGTATTTGCTTTCTCATTTTTACTTTTGTCAATTCTTTTTCCTTTTTAGCATACAATATTGGATTCAAAAATCCTCATAAAGATAGCTGCGATTCGATATTTTATTTGTGTTTTGCTTTGCTATTTGTTGTGCAGCCTCTGTTTTTGTTAATTTATCCAAATGTTTATTTTTTATTTTTACCTTTTTTTTAAGATTATATCTGGACATATTAAGTGAGTATTAATTTATCAGAATTAATTTGAATTTTAACAAAATTAAAATACTTTGTAAGATCATATCTATATTTGAAAAGATTTAACTGAAAACTCAAAATTGAAACAAAACTGAAAACTGTGAATGCAACTTATAAATGTAAATTGAAAAAAAGTGGACATTTTTAAATTATACCAAAAGCAAATAGAACTATTGTAAATAAAGAGAAATGAAATTAAAGTTAATTTCATTTAGTCTTAAATAAAGGGATGAAGCTACTGTACTTGTGCTTATTATGTTGAAACAAAAACAGAGACTTCCCAAAAATATCTAACCGCATCTATCTTTATTTCATAATGCAGTATCTTTGTATGAGGATTTCTTAATGAATTGACAGAAGCAAATACAATAAATAACCCGCCATGGAAGCACAATGTGAAGAGTGAGAAGCGAGGTAAAATAAACATGAATTTTTTAACTATAAGCTATAGTCAGAGAAACAAGGTAAAACGCATTATTGTATTATCTAAGCAGAGATATAACGTGTATCTATATATACATCATCAGAACAAAAAAAAAAAAACTAAAACTGTTACAAAAAAACAGAACAAACAGAATATAAAACTATCAAATGGAACAAACTATATCAGACGGAACTTAGGATTGTAACAGGCTCAGGCTCTATTTCCAATCCCTTTGATTCACCATATATTAGATAGATAGTTGTATTCTTAACCACCAATTCTTGACCAAAGGTCACGAAAATCTCTACCTTATCTCCATATCCTAAATTTGATATTATGCCAAACGAGTCTTCATCCTTAAAAGAAATTACTGTGCCATGGTTGTGCATATGTAATGTGCACTTTGTGTAATTAACAATCAAGACAGTAGTAAGTTCAGGTTTCATGATTTTAGAGGTTGATAAATAAACAACACACAAAGCCATTCCCTTAATGACACGATCCTGAGACACAGTGAAAGAAACAGAATGTCCCTCACCCTTATGAGCCAACCAATTAGCATCATTGTCACCTGAGAAAGAACCATCACATGACTCACTGCTTGCCAATATCTGTACCATGAGATGAAAAACTTAGTCATTTATATAATTTGCTATTCAAACTGTCTTAAAACTTAGTCTCTCAAACAAATATCTAATATGATGCTGAAGGTAATAAACAAAGAAAAAGTTAGAGAAGAACCTCATATATATCGCTGACAGCATTGAAGAATTCTTTGCATCTTACGACACCGATCATAGAAGACCTTAAGTGCTGCTTTGAAGTTCTTGATTCTGTAATATTTCTACCAAATTCTACCAGAATAGTTTTTACTTGCTTAGATAGTTGAAACTCGGTGTCACATTGTACCAAAACACTTCGAAGATTTGCAAGGGTGCTAAGCAATGGTGCAATATCATCCCAATTATTATTCTCTGTATCCATGAACGAATGAACATAAGATAGAAGATTCATTGTTGGTGACATCCGAGACCGAACGATAGAAGGAAATAGAGTATGTGATAATCCCTCAAATCCACGTAGGGATATATATCCAATACTTCTTGAGCTTAAAATTGAGAAAGGTACTTGTTTCACAACTGTACTTTCAGCCATTAGAGTTATCAAAGATTCCATTTGCAATATATCTTTTTCCATTAGCTCAATCTTTGAACACCCAGACAGAATGAGAGTATTTAAGGATTTCAACTTATATATCTCAATGGGAAGATTGGTTAGACTTATACAATCCTTCAAATTTAGCAGTATAAGATAGCAGAGACATCCAATAGATTGGTGAACATCGCGCAATCTTGGACAATCTTTGAGAATGAGCTTTTCAAGCCGTGGTAGTCCGGAAAAGTCAGGGGTTTCTATCAAGTACGTGGAGTGACTAAGATTAAGGAATTTTAGCCACCTCAAAACCTGCAAGAAGATAGTTTTTGGCAAATATTAGAAAAGAAAACAAAATGAAATAGTAGTAAGTAGAAACAATACCTATTTTTACTTTACTTAACTATTATTTTAACAGAAAATGGAACGTAATAAAAACCTGGAGTTCTTTCCAGACGAGTCGAACATGGCTGTGCTTTAAATCAATGGCAATTGCATCCTGCAGATACAAGTAATTAGGTAGGTATTCTGAAGAAAACCTATTCAAACTGATCCACCTCAGATTCTTAGAACGGTATTCATAATTTCCTGCGAGTTGTTTTTGATATAGTAGTTGCAGTCTTGATCTGTCTCTTATCTCTAAAGGATAAGCTTCGAAGCAATCTCTGCTGACTGAACGCAGTCTCATAATCAATCCCTGAATGTCTTCTGTCCCCTATGATTATAGGAGAAAATTAAACCACATGCATTGCACATGAGGAAGCAAACACTTTTCAAAGAAGTTTCAAAACCAAATATAAAGAAGGGATAAATATGTTTTTGGTCTCTAAACTTTGAGTGAAAATTGGAGTTAGTCTCTCTTCGAAACTTTGACCAAATTTAGTCCGTCAACTTTAGAAATATATAGATTTAGTCATTTTGTTAAGTTTATTTGATGTTTCAAACATGTTTGATGATAGTATTTAAATTGTTTACATAGTTTGACCCATATACGCTTTAATGTTAGCTGAGAAAAATGTTTGAAATATTAAATAAACTTAACAAAATTGGGTTAAAAGAACTAAATTCATGCATTTCTCAAGATAAAGGACTAATTTGGTCAAAAATTTCGAACAACAACTAATTCCAATTTTTACTGAAAGTTAAGGGGCAAAAACATCTTAAACCTATCAAGAATGGATTTCTCAATATAGAAGACTAAATTGGTAAAAAATTCTGAAGAGAATCTAATTCCAGTTTTAAGAGACAAAAACATCTTAATCATGTAAAGAATGTTCTTACCGTATTATCTGTCAATACATATTCTGCAAACTCATCGATCCAGCGTCGATTGTCATTGGAACTTTCACGAATAATTTCTCTTCCCATATATCGTAGCAAAGGATGCATTCCAAATTTGTTGTTCTTCTCAACTGTTATGAGCCTAGATTCTATGAGAACTCTTATTCCACTATCAGCGTCTATTCCACAGCCATTTAGGATCTTCGTTACATAAGCTCTGCTTTTACCAACAAAGAAAGAACATACATCAAGGAACAAAGCTTTTTCTCTTTTATTGCGTAAACAATCAAAACTTATTTTCAATATTTGTTGAAAATCAACCTTGGAAATTTCCATTAATTTAAACAACACACTATTCCATTCTTCCTTTGTCCTTTCAAATAAACAAGCTCCAATGACTTCAAGGGCAAGAGGTAGTCCTCCACAATAAGTAACTACTGTTTTTGCAAGATAACTGTATTTTTCTTTTGGTTTTGCTTCTTTAAATGCATGCCAACTAAGAAGTTCAAGGGACTCGTTTGCATTCATCGGATTCATCTGAAAAACAGAATCAACTTGATGTATTTCTGGTAGGTCTTCATCTCTTGTTGTAATGATTATTACAGTTCCTTCACCGAACCATCCCTTACTTTCCCATAGGTCTAATAATGGATAGTACTCATTGATCATATCGTCAAGTACAATGAGCACCTTTTTCCCAGAAAGTCTTTCCCGAATCATATTTCTTCCCATCTCAACGCTACGTATCTCCACCTTTGATTTTAGCACATCTGAAAGAAGTCGTTCTTGTAAATTGAGATGCCTTCTTCTTTGACTAACATCTGAAATATCTTCAATGAAACTTTTCTCCACGAATGTGCCATGAATTTGATTATAGATAGCTCTGGCAAGGGTGGTTTTACCCGATCCTCCCATTCCACATATCGCTATAATACAAACTTCCGTGGATTTACTTTTGATGGTTCGAATCACATCTTCCACCCGGGATTGTAATCCAACTGGAAATTTAGTAGCAGACAAGACTGGTAAATGAAGAACGGTCTTAACAATTTTGTCCACTACTTCAGCATCACTCCTTCAAGTTCAATAGAAATTATAGAAGTCATGTATTTAACAATATTGAATCACAATATGGTTGATTGAATGAGTGATTTACCTATGATTGCTGTCATCCCATCCAAAGAAACTTGCAGCTTTTGTCAGTGCGTGGCTCCATCTGGACACAGCATGTTCCAGTTGTTGTCCTGTAAATGTTTGTTGTGCAGTTGCTTTGAAGGCTTCTCCAAAATCACCCTTTTGAAGTCGTACATCAGATGGTTGAATTTCGTAATATACTGGCAGAACATGTCGACAATAAGTTTGGTGCCATTTGATAATTTGTTCAAGTTGATGAAGACACCAAGCAGACTCAGAATAGGTTTTGGTGAAAATAACTATTGCTACCCGACAAAGATGGAGAATAGGTTGTTGGATGTGCATTGGCTTAACTGCATTTTCGTGGTGAAGAAAAGTTGTGATTCCGACGATGGAGAGGGAAGAATCGAGATGGGAAACAAATTTCTTACGGATGTCTTCTCCATGAAAGTTGATGAGTACATCGAACATCAATGGGAGTTTGGGTGATGAAGACTCGAATTCCATGGAATGAATTGATGACGTGATGAGGTGTTAGAAGAGAAAGCAATAATGCATCGTGGACGATTAATAATTGTTAACATAGTGAAAGAGATGATCTATGTAACGACACAAAACCATTCAAAGCACGCGGAAGATCAATACTTTTTTATTTAGTTGTTGAACCGCGTTTAGACTGTCACAGAACCGCGTTAAGAAATTAGACCAACACCCACCTTGAATCGTAGAAAAGAAAACGGCACACTGATAACTATGAAAATTTTCTACTTACATTTTTTTTTTTTAAATTATATATTAATTTAAGTGATTAATAGCTCATTAAAAATCTTGATCGAGGATTCCTAAACCGTCTCGTTGGGTAGTGTCTTAGCTTCTACTAAGCCATGTACCGTTTAGTGATTCTTAGGTTGTGAGTATCGAGAATTACTGTTCACATGTTTTCATCGTTACTTTATAGGTATTATAAGAAAATCTGACGTTAACACTCAATATAATTAAACGTAAAAAGAGAAAATTAATATAGTTATTTAAGTTTAATTTTATTTTAATTTTTAGTAATATTAAAATACAATTATTTTATTATTTTATTATTTTTTAACTTTTTATAAGTGTACATAAAATAAATTATTAATTAAAGGTTTTCAATTACCTATTTCTGTATTATCCTTTCTAGAGAAATTCCAATTTGACCCTTCAATGTAAGCTTTCCAGAGTTGGTACTGGTATAGTTTTTCTTTGTTGAGTGACAACCCTTTCAAGGGACCGTGTTCTTGATGGACATGGGCCTCTGGATTTGACTCTGTGAATAATTTTATGACATGTGTTGCCACACTATCAGGGGTTGTGGCGCTTTTTGGGGAGGAGGTGATTTGTAAGCAGATATTGGTCATATATTCTGCCTGTATTTCATTTACTACCGAGTTTATCTCCTGGGTTAGAGAGTTGAATTTTTCGGTAGGTGGGATAAGAAGTGTTTGGAGGCATCCTGCCTCTAATAATAGTGAAGGACATATGACTATGTCTCTATATAATTAATTTTTAAAGGTTTTTAAATCAATTTGAGCCTTTCTAAAAATGAATTTTATTTGGCATGTGCATTTTGTGGTTACTGTTTTGCAATAGTCCGAAGACTCTTGGCATGGTATTTTTGTGTCAAAATAAGTCCGGGGTTTTACAACTAATCCATTGTAATTTTGTGTTTCCGCATGAACTTCAAACAGGAACTCTTGTATGACCTCGAACTTTGCAAGGAAAATGTTTGGGTTCATTTGTGGTGAGAAGCTACAGGAGGTAGCATAGGTATGTGTTTGGGTTCTTGGTTCAAATGTCAACATTGTTTTTATTTTTTCTTCATCAATGGTTCCTAGTTTTAAGGCCATCTGGGCTTCTTCTAAAGAATTAAAGCCTTTGTAAGTAGACCAAAATTGGTCTTGTTTTATCTCAGAGAGGTCTTTGAAGAAAGTATAAACTCCTTTATTTGGCCCTGTAATTAGGGCATAATGTGTAAATCCTTTCCTAGAGGGAGAGGCTGGTGAAGTTAACAGAACTCCTTTGTTGTCTGCATTGCAGAAATTGTATAGTGCACTAATGATGCTTTGTTTCACCTTAGTGACTTGGTGTTCATTTTGAACTGTGTATTTTGGAATATTCCAAATGTTGTCAATTAAAACATTTAATTTGACATTTGTATTATCTCTACCAGGAAAATGGTAGGTATTTGTGAGTATTGGCAATTCTTGTTTGCCACACTTTGTGTATTGTTCCACCACAAAGGGGGACTTGACTCGTTTAGGACCTAAAGGCCCTTTCTTTGTGTTTTGTATAAATTCCATTTTGGAATATTTGTACCTGCAATATAGAAGCAAATGGGTTAAGCAATAAAGTGTCTAAGCCTTTGTAGGTGTTGTTCTAAAACCTTGATGTTGCCCTTGTACGAGGCAAGTGTAAAAGCATATTGGAAAGGATTGTGTAGGAATAGTTCATTTCTTCTTCGCTTTAGTTTGGCTAACTTTCTTTTAAACCTTTTTATTTGTCTAGATATTTCAATGGCAGGACTAGGACTAAAGACAGGACTAATCCCTCGTAGCTATAATGGTTGTATTCTGACCCTGACCTGGAATCCAGGAGGGATTTCAGGATCTTCGATGTGTAAAATATTCATGTATATGATTGTATAGAAGACTCTTTGAGTCTTACTTTTGTATGATATACCTGGAAAGGATATCAGCAAACATATTGTCAGATCCTTTGATATGTTCAAAGTTTATAATTTTTCCAGAATTTATGTAGTCTCTAAAAAGTAACCATCGTCTGTGAGGTTTTTTGTTATTATTTATTTGGTTTTTTCCACAAGAAACAATTGCTTCACAATCAGTTCTAATGGTTATTTCTGGTTTATTTATCAAAACTAATTTAAATGCTTCTAAGGCGTGTATAATTGCATTGACTTCGTAGTCAGTGCTGGTCTGGTAAACCTGTGGTTTAACAGTATATTTTTCAGAAGCATATCTGCATATTTGTTCATTATCTTTTGACAGATATTTATTTTTCTTTTTTTTAGGATAGCTCCCCATCCTGATTCACATCCATCACATTCAACTACTAAGTAATCTGAATCTAATGGTAATTATAAAGTAGGTAATTTATTTACCTTTTGTTTTATATCCTGAACCAATTTTATATCTTCAGAATTAAACTTTTTCTCCTTTCAGAGAAGTTTTATTGTATAAAGGGGCAGTGTATTTTTCCAAATCTGGGATAAAACTTCTAGCATAATTTAAGAGTCCTAAAAAAGATCTTAGGGTTTTTATGTCTTCCATTTTATCAGGAAAGTCTTGGATTTTTTTAGAAATGTGAGGTTGAAGTTTTA
>Ga0099822_1010953_pt1:0-10000 | contig 11170 bp, 7 predicted proteins | sample CowpeawhiteBW_FD_76839 | JGI IMG/M metagenome (GOLD analysis project Ga0099822, IMG submission 76839) | Root nodule microbial communities of legume samples collected from California USA - Cow pea white BW | ecosystem: Host-associated > Plants > Roots > Nodule | place: USA: California... | reverse complement strand
TTATGCTTAAAATAATAGTCCAAATAAGAAAATGTACCAGTATTTTTAAAATAACTATTTATGCAGTAAGCATCACAAATAAAAAAGAAATTATAATAAGCATTTTAGAAGCAATAATGTAAAAAAAACTATGATATTGAAATATAAATATGAAAAACTTGTAATAAAAAATTGAAGTTGAAAAAAGATTAAAATCTTTAATTTTTCAGTTATTTTCGGCTTCGATATTTTTGAATTTATATGATTCAATCTTCTTCCTAAATGATTTAACATTTATTTTAAATTTGACTTCTTTACTTACTATTTTTTTTCAACTTTATAAAAAAAATTCATTTGATACACAACGTAAGCTAAAGCAAATTTAGAAATACTTTTTTCATTGTAGCTTTTTTATTGGAAATAGAAATAAATCAGTAAGAAAATAAATATTTAGTTTTGATTTGAAACATCATGAAAGTTCAAATGACACAAACTCTTTTTGCTATTATGAAATATTTTTACAATGTCAAACACGATATAAAAACAAAAGAAACAAAAGGTTTTTAATACAAAATTGTGATTGAGTTCCAAAAAAAATCACAATAATAAATGATAATGCAAATTTTAGTAAATAAACCTTAATGGAGAAATAAATCGGATAAAAGGTTACCCTATAAGAAGTCAAAACCAAAGAACAAAGACTTGGTCAAAAATAAATTTCTAATTTGTCAATGGAGAACAAATCCTAATTTGTAAGACCATTTTTGAGGTGTTTTTGCAAAATAACAAATGAGGAGGAAGACCTAGATCTAATATTTGAAAAGAAATTTACATCGTACTCTATTGTATTCGATGTAAAACAAATAATTTATATTGAACACTAAAAGATTTAACATAAATTATTTATTTTACGTTAATCATAAAGAATCCAACATAAATAATTTTAACTTATAAAATTATCACCGCATCTTTTATGTGTTTTATTTTGTTGATATATATAAATTAAGTGATGTAATTGACTATTTGTGTTAATGAGGATTTTATTTTCTAAAATATTTTAAATTTGTTAAAATCGATAATATTTATATTGTTTATTTGTCCATTTTCTTGAAGCCTTTATTTATCCAATTTTAAAATAATTTTTTGAGTTTTTTCTTTCAATTCTCAAACACAAATCACTTTACTTCAAATTTTATTTCATTTTAAATCCTTTTTATAAACACCAGCGTATACTTTAACTCTTAGTGGATTTAAAAAATATATATATATAGAATAACCAAAATGGTGAAAGTTTTGTAATAAATACGACTAAGTTGACCATGTATCTTGAGCACGTACAAGTTAATATCTGAATTTAACTTTTGCATAACATATTTTTAGAAACACTTAGAAACTTCAAGGTGTGAAATTCACCACTGAAAATTATTATGTTATAATAAAGCAAATATGATAAAAGTTTTTAAAGCACGTGAAAGGGTTCGGAGAAGAAAAAAAAAAGGAAGTAGGTGTGAACCTTGAAAAGTTAGAGTGCATTAAACGTTTTGGGTTTTTATGTTGACCTATGCAAAGATCATATGATTCAATTTTTATGGCCAAACAAAGAGATTGAGAGTGGAGAAGAAGATCGTGACATTGTTGCTGCCTGGAAATTGACGTCCAATTTCAATCCCCCATTACAAAATGCAAATGCAACTAACAAAACAACCACTTTTTATTGGGGTTGAATTTAAATATTCAATCTTAGAAAAAAAAATATTATTAGACATATTAGATTTGGATATGACAGTGTTAAAATCTTGTATTTATAAGGGTTTAAAATTCCGATTCAAGCACAAATTGTTTAATTTGTTACAACTTCTAAAATGTTGATTTAACGGGTTGACCCAATTTCACATCTATATATATTTATATATTAATTTAGAAAATTTATAGAATAAAAAAATGTACACAGAAGATAGAGGTTTTCATAAATAAAAAAAATCCAAATCAAGTGTAGATTTAATTATTTCCTACTTCAGAGTCATGACAATATTTAGAAAAATTTGCCTTTTATAAGAGTGGGAAGTGTTTAAGTTAGGATTTTGATGGTGTAATTGGTTCATTGATGTGTCATTATGGTCACATCATGGGTCACTGTAGAGGCATAGCCATAGATTCCCCTTTTGGTAGAACCCTCTCTTTTTCTCTCTACCCTCCAACGTGCTCTCTCCCACACTGCACAGCACCCATTCCAATTCCTTCTCTCTTTCACCATATCTCCTCAAACCACACTCTCCCTTACAATCAAACTAATCACTTCAAAGGAACAAACACAAATAAACACTCCAAATTCACAATTTTCCGGGAAAATCCCAACGCACCATGGTTTCCCCGGAAAACAGCAATTGGCTCTTCGACTACCCCTTGATCGACGATGACATTACCGTCGGAGACGGCTCCTTCACCGTCTCTGCTTCCGCCTTCTCCTGGCCCCCCCCACCTGCCTCCAATGTCAGGTACTATTTCATTCCCCTAATTAGGGTTTCTGATTCAATCTCAGTTCCCTAATTCGTGTTTTGGTCATGCTGTCTGCTTCTAGTGTTGAAATTGATGCTTCACTCGTTGATTCTGATGGCCTCAAAGACCATGCTTTGAAGAAGAGGTGCACAATTCTCCTCCGCATTTTCTTTCGAATTATTTAAAATTAAGGAAAGAAATACACTTCATAACACCATGCAATTGGATCAATACTGTGTGGTATTAATTTCTAGTCTGATTCCTGAATATATTTATTAGGCTTAAGTTGGTTTGTTTTTGGTAGAAGCTAGCTATGTTGTCAATCCAAAGAGAGGAATATTTAATCCCCAGTTAGGACTTTATTTGTTTGTTTTCTCAATTTCTGCTGTTTGGCGTGTGGTAGAGTCCAGCTTATTTACTTTGCCAACTTTTTTCGTTTAGCTTTTGAAGTAACAATTGAAGACTGAAATGGAAAGGTTGCATGAATTTTATTAATGGTTTAGAAAGACAAGCTATGCTATTCATAGGTTGGTCATCGATTAACTCACACTTGTGAAGTAATATAATTAAGTGAAATGGCGATTCAACGATGTTTCTGATATGAAGATGATAAGTTCGCCAGCATTAGTTCAGCAGCATCAATGAAGAAATTGCTACGACTATCCTATTTCATACAGCATAGATGCTATGTTGCTTAAGTATGATATTGCAATGTTTTCTCCTGTTTTCTCCAGCCACTCTCACTGGCTAGAGTTTAAAGATTATTGGATCCAATTCAGATACTTATTCTTGGATCAAGTTATGCTATATCTCTTGTTTATTCCTGTTGCAGGGGTAGATCTGATTCATGCACTGGTTCTAGCTCTAAGGCGTGTCGGGAGAAGTTGCGAAGGGATAGGCTTAATGACAAGTAACCTTTTGAATCCTTGCCATCTTCCTTCTGTTCGTAACTGTTTTGGGGGACTTGTATTTAATACGATTGACATGCATAGGTTTGTTGAATTGGGCGCCATCTTGGAGCCTGGAAGGCCTCCCAAAACAGACAAGGCTGCCATTCTTATGGATGCTGTCCGAATGGTAACACAGCTCCGGGAAGAATCCCAGAAGTTGAAAGAGTCAACTACGAGTCTTCAAGAGAAGATTAAAGAGTTAAAGGTGAGACCTCAATTTATATTCAATACATTTCTTTTTAAGATTGGAAGACTTGTTTGGGGGGTCCTTATTCTAGGTCATTTCATTTGGTTAATTTTTTTGCCATAACAGTAGTACATTGCTCAGTGGGTAAGGCTATGTTGAATTTAGTAGCCGGATTCATCTAGCAAGTGGTATAAGACTTTGTTGTTATAGTAGTAAGTAGTAGCTGTGATGGAAACATCTTGCAAACCAAACCGTACAAAATACTAACTGTTGAATTCATCTACTATACAGGCTGAGAAGAATGAACTTCGTGATGAGAAACAGAGGCTCAAGGTAGAGAAAGAGAAGCTGGAGCTACAGGTAAAATCAATAAGTGCCCAACCTGCTTTCTTGCCACCCCCTCCTGCAATCCCCGCCGCGTTTGCTCCACAGGGTCAAGCCCCGGGCAACAAGTTGGTGCCTTTCATCAGTTATCCGGGTGTTGCCATGTGGCAATTTATGCCTCCTGCTGCAGTGGATACATCACAGGATCATGTACTCCGTCCACCAGTTGCCTAAGTGGGCATTTGTACAATTATTTGGGTTTCCATTTTTTGCCCAAAAGTTGTATTCATTTTACCGTAGCTTCTAAGTGTTCCCTGTAACTGGATTCAGAGGTGACTTTGACTGTATTTGGCATCTGATACTATTATGAAGTAATCACTGGTATTTGCATGTAAATGTTCATAAGCTTCTCAGGCTGTCTTTGCGATTCTCGAATCTTTGTTACTGGTTTTGATATAAACCAAGGGCGGAACCAAAATAATATGACAATAAATAATAAAAGGTCAAGCACAGGTTGTTTTCGTACTCTATTTATGCTGCAAAAACAGTAAAAGCATCAATGCTGCTTTAGTTTTAAACTTGTAGCAGCCACAAGCCACAATTTTAGCAGAAAAAAAAAAGGGGGAATAAGTTCCGACTAGTGGGAGCTATCCATCATAACAATGGATATCAATCGAGATGCTTGCGAATAAAGCAAGATTTTATTTTCAGGTGTCTTGTAATTTTAACTCAACAAGATTTAAGGTAAAAATTGTGTTTATTTACTTAACTTCCCATGGCAGTAGTTTTGTAAGTTATATCTGTTATCCTCCACCCATGTTGTATTATTGTGTGGTTGGGAACAACCGGTGCATGCTATTATCTTATCCGGATAGAGTTTTGTAGATTGAAACAACCCTTTCATATCAGAACTCTTAACATCTTACCATTCTGTAAGACCTTAAATGGCATCCTCGTATCTCCACACAACTCATTTCCAATCTATCCAAATTTCCAAACCATCATCATGGCCGCCTCCACACTCCAATACTCAAATCACATCAATTTCATTTCCTGCTCAATTTCTGTACAACCACTGCCACAACTCCTGCATCAACCCAAGATCCTTTGTTTCCTTCAAAGCTACATCCACTTCCATCCATTCCTCTCTTTCCTCCCCTAAACCTCCTATCTCAAAGGAAGAGGCCATACTTCAGGCCAAAACATCCCTTTCAACAACCTTAGAGAAACCCCTCAACAATCCCAAACTGATAGGCAAATTCAAGAAACTAAGGCAACCCAAGCTCCGGGTTGAAATTCCAGTCATTGATGACTCACCGGATTCACTGTCCCAACTTGCCCTTGATTTTTTTGGTGACTTACCTATCAAAAGAAAAGGTTCTCCCACCAAGATCTTAATCCTATGGCCTGAGGCTAGCTTGAAGGAATCTGCCACTGTTGCCTTTCAGTCTCATTCAACTATTGAACACATTGACATTCCTTCAGTGGCCAAAACAGACCCCAGAATCTTGAATTCTGCAGAAGTCGCAATATTTTTGGCGCCTGATAGCTCCCAATTGGCTTTGATAAAAAGAATTAGTGAAGCCTTTTATCCAAAGCCAGTGGTTTTGTTTAACCCAAAATGGGCATTTGAGGAAGAGAGCAACTTTGGTGATCTGAGTGGCTTTGTTGGTTCTTTCGAAGTGGTTTATTCTTTTATGGGGTTGGAAGTGAGAGGGATCTTGAGCAAAAGAAAAGGGGTGGTTTTGAAGTGTGCCAGAGATGGGGTTCTGAGTGGAGAGAGATGGAATGTTTTTGTAGAAGAAGGAGAAGAATTGAAAGTGGTTTCCTCATTCAAGTCCAGACCAAATATTGGTGAAGTTGAAAATGTATTGTACAATCTCATGGCTATCAATTCGCCCATAACCAAGTCTGCAAAGTTCATCAAGGGATTGGTGTCAAATGTCACAGGGAGAAAGTAACTGAAGCAGAAGCATTGGTCTTCAACATCTCTACTCACATGAATCTGAAGAACACATCAGCAAACATGGTTCGGTGATTGGAAGTGCACTAGTATGACCATTGTATGAAGTAAACATCTTGTAACACAAACCAATTTTGAAGGAGAATTCATATTATTTACGAGGACTATGCCTGAAGTTATTGATAATGTGCGTGCAAGATACCAGTGCCTGAACATGAATTTCATGACAAGAAGCTCTGTGTTAGCTCGTTGTATTATATGTGGATTTAAATGAAATAGGATAAAATGGTCCTTTGATCTACGTTTGCCCTGAACTTTATAAATCTCATCTTACAAAAGCGTACTCTTGAAAACCTCGAAGGTTTGTTTTCTCATATAAAGAAAAAAATAACAGTGTTGTTTTAATATATGTAAATGATCTACAAATACTCATACTTACAATATGGATTGAAGGGAAAAGAATCCGAGAATTTCAATTGAAGACAGAGTTAAAAAATAAATTTTCAAAGCAAGAAAGGAGCATCATGGTCATCATTTTTTGTCTCATTGATGTCGTGGAAGGCCTGATGCTTGAAAGAACTCTCTCGTTTTCCTTTTCCCCCGCATGCAAATTCCATTTCTTTTACTCATCACCGAGTTCACGTTTTCTTAAGATATTAGCTATGATGCCCTAATGTGACAACTCTTGATGAACTTATCTGAGAAGTCAACATACTTTGTCCACAATTTCCTTAGTTGTGGAAAAGCTATTTCTAGCCATGGCTTTGCCCTGCCATTGTAATGAACTACACCAGCACTCTCAGCATCAACAAAACTTGTATTTTCCTGATACCCCAATCCCAGCATATGCCAGAAAGGATCAATAACATGGACATGGCCATGAAATGCTATCAATCCAGGAGGTAATGTTCCTAGCTGCCACAAACTCAGGTCTGACTTGATATTCTACATGAAGCAAAACACAAATATCAGAATCACTCTTATGGAAAGTCAATTTTCATGACACATTTGAAATTACTAATTTGAGTTTTTTCTGTTCCATTATATATATACCTGCTCAACCCAGTAATGGTAAATATTGCTTATATTAGTCTTCCGCCAAGCCTCCAAATCGAAAATGTTCATGCCATAAGCCCAGGCACATTCATTGGGATTAAAACTTTTGAATATTAGAGGGTGGGAGAAGTTCAAATAGCTTTTCAACTTCTTTGACATCACAAACTTATCTTCTCCTGTACATGTTTCTACAGCTCCATTCACTTTTCCATTCATTTCAATGTCCCACAGAGGTGAAAGATCAGTTTGTACAACGATGTCATCATCGAGGAAGACCACCTTGTTAAGACTTGGAAACAACTGATGAGAAAAAAAAAAACAAAAATACATTGTTGTAGTAAGCATCACAGTCACTATGATCTATTGTATAAAATCTTTACTTGGTATATGCTATTCTTTTTCCTTTTTACCTCTGGGAGATGTATTCTGATGTGGTTCATCACTGAATTATACTTGGGACTAAGTGCTTGCAGTTTTGCTGCAATAACTTTTGGCTTCTCAGTTGTATTTGCAACTATAGCTGATGAACCCCCTCTAAAATGTGACCTCACCTTTTGATCCTTCTCCATAGCCTCCAGAACAGGCACCTTACCCTTTGTAAACCAATCAAAATGGTGCAATGCCTTCACCTCAACTATAGCAGGTGACAAAGAATGCAATGAGAACCAAGCCTGCATGGGGTAATAAGTCTTCCTATCTGTAATTATGTGCAGAACAACCTTCTGAGGTCTCAAAAAGTTGCGAACAAGCGATGTTGCAACCACTGATGCAGCCAGCACATTGTCTGAGGCAAGGACAAAATGGAAGTAGGAATTGTCAACCAGGGCAGGGACTAGTTCTGCAGAGGGGAGTTGAAGGCGTGCTGCGGCATTGTTGGTGTGTTCATTGGCCAAACTCAAGGAAAGGCAATGAAGTTGTTTTGGTATACTGCTTGATGCTACATGTCGATACAGATATTCTTGAATCTTAGCCATTCTGGTCCTTTCTTCCATAAGGGTCACCTAGAAAAATGTTCAGATTTGTGGTTAATGGAGAGTTCAACTTGGAAAACTCTAACAAATGCATGTAATGAATGAAGTTTGTTCCTTTTTAAGAGAATTGGAGAATGGTACCATTTCTCGAAGTTTAACTGCAAATGTCTTTGCATCATATCCACCTTTCTTCATCTCAGTCATGAACTCTTCCAAGGTTTGTGGAATATCAAACCTACCCTGAAGTTCATGTTTGCCAAGAGGTTCATTTAATGTCTGGTATATCACTTCTGGAACCTATTCTCAGTCACCAATGGAAATTAACGTCAATTAAAAGTAAAATGCATTAAGAAGGTGATAAATATAACTAGAAGAGTTCAAGAGATTACTGATGATTCAGACCGTCTCCCCAAAATCCTTGGTCCTAGTTTTTTTCCTAGGCAACCTACGAATATGATTTGAAAGTACATCAAAATGTCAAATATAATGATATGATAAACATATTTCCTGAACTTGCAATTTCTAGCAGTAAAATTCATGTACATGGATGAAAAAGTCAGGTTTTCTTTTCTTTTAATAAAAGAACAAAGTCACGAATCTATATGGTTTCCTAATTCTGAAGTTCATCCTTTTTTCATTATATCAGGAAGCTATTAAGTGTGCACGTGAACTGGTACTGTAATCTACCTTATCTACACTTTAAAATGGAAATCTCAAATGGATGGTCAGATTTACCCCGACAACAACTGTTAACAAATTCTATCCGCCAATACAGTACAAGATAGATAAGAACCAATTCTCACAAAAAGGATGATATAAAGAAACTCAAATAGTAGACTTACTTAATAGTCTAATGCATCTTATTATCAGAGATTCACAGTTTCCACATGGATCTGTAGTAGGCTGAGTAAGATAATACATAGACAGATAAATATTTCTGATGTGGACACCAACAAAGATATAAAAAAGCAAACATACAAATGTATATGCATCCTTTCCATAACGTGGCAGGTTCCCTTAATTTATCAGAAATCTCGTTAGTCACAAACTTTTTAAATCAAAGGTCGGTGAAGATTGACGATTTGTTCGAGGAGTGCCAAGTAGTTATTTAAACTTATTATATTTCAAAAGAACAATAACATGCTTTGATATATGTGAAATTCATGCTCTATCCACCACTGTTTGTGTCTTTCTGTGATGCCTTCATGTGTTTGTGATGTTATATGTGTGAGTGCATGTGACAGAGAGAAGGACGAGGTGATAGTGTACCTATGGTAGAGCATTTGTTTTCTCCATCAATGCCATCCACTGCTGTTAAGACAAACACAAAGCGAAGAAGAAAAGTGAAGAACAAGAGAAAATAGAAGAGCATCCGATAAGAGACACGTCTTGATGCAACCTTCACTTTGATAAACTCCTTGAACCCTTTGCTTGGAAACACAGTGACATGTCTCAAACTTGGAGATATGTGAAGCTGCATATTGTCCTAATACAGAAGAAGAAAACACAATGAGGCAAGGCAACAACACTTGAGTTCTTCCTCCTCCTATTCAGCTGCTATAGTCCTTATTTCATTTGACAATTCAACAGCAGAGGAAAACTGCAAGAACCCTTCTCAAGTTATGGTGTAAAAGGAAAGGCTTTGGTAGTGCTTAAGGTTGCTATCCTCCACCTAACCTTGCTTAGCATTTGGGCCAGGCATGTCAATGGTGTTTGAGGGTAAAATATTTTAGCTTTATGAGGTGAGAACTGAGGTGGTTGTTAAGGAGAAAGAGACATGGGACTAATAAGGAGGGTGTTGTTTGGTTCAAGTTTTGGGTACTGGCTTGGTTTTGAAGGAGGGAAGTTTGAGGAAGAAAAGAAAATTCAATTTCATTTCAACAATGTGTTTGTTTGTTTTTTGTTTGTTTGGTGTATAGTTTATGTTTTGGCTTTGCCTCCACATCAAGCTTTTTAATTAGTGTGTAGAGTTTGGAGTGTGACAGAAAAAAAAAAAAAAAAGAAATTTTTTTTATAAAATTACTTTTTTTTTCTTTTTTTTGGTGGTTTTTGTTGTTTGTATTTTTTTTTTATT
>Ga0099822_1010951_pt1 | contig 11171 bp, 8 predicted proteins | sample CowpeawhiteBW_FD_76839 | JGI IMG/M metagenome (GOLD analysis project Ga0099822, IMG submission 76839) | Root nodule microbial communities of legume samples collected from California USA - Cow pea white BW | ecosystem: Host-associated > Plants > Roots > Nodule | place: USA: California | collected... | reverse complement strand
ATATATTATAAATATATATATATATATATATATATATATATATATATATATATATATATATATATATATATATATATATATATATATATATATATATATATATCAGATGAGGACATCCGATATATTGTTGAAACAAATCTCATTTTTCTATTGCAGATGTCCACATCGACAAGCTAGTTTTTTTAACATTTTCATTTTAAAATTTGTTGGCCATTGATTATTGATCCATTTGATGCAGTAACCATTATTTAACATATATACACATTTATTTAATGATTAATTAATTTATTTTCAATTATATGAAACTGATTTAATTTTATAAATTTTTAAAATTATTATTTTGATAAGTGTATACTGGATGTCCACATCCGATATATTATTGAAACAAATCTCATTTTCCTGTTGCGAATGTCCACATCCGCAAGCTTTTTTTTTTTAATTTTCATTTTAAAATTTGTTACCCTTTGATTCTGGATCCATTTGATGCAGTAACCAATTATTTAGAAATTTCCTTTTGATTTCTTTTAATTAATTATAGGTGATTAAATTATGGAAGATTATCATTTGAGTTATTTGAGTTTCTTGGATTCTCAAGTAAATTCTAGTCTAGTGTCAGACTTTTTTTCTTTCATTCATGATATATGCGAACACGATTATACCTCTAACTTTACAACCCATGAGATCTTCTCAACACGTGAAGATTTAATTAAGTGGGTTAGAGGGGTTGCTTTTGATTATGGATTTGTTGTTATTATTCTAAGATCCGATAAATATAATGGACAAAATTTTAATTGGCACAAGAAAATGTGAGTGTCCATTTATATTGAGAGGCAAACCCATCACCAAAGGGGAGGGATGGTGGTTACCATGATGTCTTAGATACTCTAGTTGGTCACCCCTTTGCAGGTAGGTTGAAGTCCAAGTGAACAGTCGTTGCTTGTTGATATGACTAAAAGTAAAGTCAAACTGGCAAATATACTTCTCACTCTCAAAGAAAAAGATGAGTGTAATGTGACAACTATGAAACAAGTATACAATGCAAGATACATGCTTAAACGATCACTGAGAGGTTCAAGGATCGAATTAGAATAGTTGATGGTGATGTTATAACGTGATAAGTATATCCATTTTAGTAGATGTGTTGATGAATTTGAGGTGGTTAGCGACCTCTTCTAGACACATCCTGATGTGGTGAAGTTGTTAAATGCATTTAATATTGTGTTCTTAATGGTACTTACAAAACCAACAAATATTGGTTGTCATTGCTTGAGATTGTTGGTGTGACGTCAACAAGATTAACTTTCTCAGTCGCGTTTGCATTTTTATCAAGTGAAAGACAAAATAATTTCACTTAGGCTCTTGAAAGGCTAAAAGGTCTCTTTATGACATCTAAGGTTGGTCCACAAGTCATTGTTACTGACAGGGATTTGGCTTTAATGAATATTATTAGCATTGTCTTCCCTGAATGTTATTATTTTCTTTGTCGATTCTATATTCAGAAAAATGTCCAAGCAAAATGCAAAATCTTAGTGAATTCTATTGACACATGGGATGTTGTGTTGCAAGCATGGAAAAATGTAATAGACTGCGAAGATGAGTGTAAGCTTAACGATTGTGTTAATCGCCTTTAGCTTGTTTGTCGGTCACGACCTCTATTCTTTGAATATTTTAATGACTCGCGGATCATTCCTTATAAGAAATACTTGGTGAAGGCATTGATAAACATAGTTTTGCATTTAGGGAATACAACATCAAACATGTATGTTTGCATCTTATTTATTCAAATTTTTTTCATTTATGGTTTATGTGATGCACTGTAAAATTTGTATTAGGGTTGAGTCTGCTCACTAAAGCCTAAAGAAAGTTCTTGGAAGTAGTATGAGAGACCTATGCTTGTGTTGGGATGGAATTCACAATGTCATTATCTTGTAGCATAATGAAATAAATGCGTCTTTCAAAAGAAGTCTTAATCTAATGAGTGACTATTTCAAGACATTGAGTTATAAAAGATTAGTGGGATATATATATATATATATATATATATATATATATAGATATGCCTTAGGACTCCTTGCTCCAGAATTAGAAAGAGTTAAGAAAATATGATTTGATACCAGTCTTTGTGGTTGCATTCTTAGACAAACATATGGTCTTCCATGTGCTTGTGAATTATCACGATATGACCCTAGGATGATTCCTCTGCAAGAAATTCATATAATGTGGACTAGGTTGACCTTCTCAAATGTGTCCTCTTCACAGCTGGAAGGGCAATTATCTATTCAAAAGGAACTTGATATGGTGCTCAATCATTTCAAAGACGTTGACATTGCAGGAAAAGTGACCATCAAATAGAAATTACTTGACATAGTTTGCCCTTCGATGACATCGATGTTGCCGCCAACGAGTAAAATTAAAACGATTGGTGCACCTAAAAGTCATCGATTTCAGAAGTCAACCAAGTGTGATCCCTCATATTTCGAGCATGTTGACGCCTTCATTGAGAATTCAAGACATGACACATCTGTTGCAAAGAAAGAAAATAAATTGAAGGCCAAATGTGTAATGCAAGAAAAGAGAATACCCATGCTCGAACAGTTCCATCCTATTTGTCAGCCTTACATAGAGGATGTTATGGATGTAGTGGTTGATGGTCATGATAGGTATAAATGCATTGCTGCATTGTTGGGGATGGGTGATGAGACATAGCCCCTAATCAGACATGATTTGTACAAAGAACTTAGTTAGTGGCGTGATGAATATGCAACATTAGTTGGAAGCCATGTTTCGACTAGAAGAACTAAGAAAGTCTTTGCTAGTCCATTCACCATCAAGGGTATGACTTCTATACACTATTGTTGACGCTTATTTAATAATAATTTTTATGATTTTGTTTGATTATAATTTGATTAATTATAAACAAGCTAATCAGGACAAGTGGATGACTATACTAGATATGGGGTATGCGATTGTTAATCGATATAATGTAATCCTAGTCTATTTGTCGTCAGTTCAGAATTTGACGATATTCTCACTGTGTACATCTCCACCTAATACGTAAAGTCAACATCGACTAATTTGTATCGGGCATGTTCTTGATTCTCATTTTGTGCAGGTAAAGTTATTTATTAATTTAAAACATTTATTTTCTTTATTGACTAATTACATATATATAGGTTTGACTTCAAGAAGGTTGTCCCTTATCGATGGTGGATATCATATCATTTAGCAATTGTTACCCAAAGGCAAAGGCGTGGGCATCATTTTATAGAAATAGGATGTAGGCATTTGTACAATTGATGGGTGTGGATTGTACTTATGTAGATCTTATGGAGGGCTGATATTTGTTATTTGTATTCATTTTTTTAGAGGTGCGGTTTATTTTAGGATATTTCATATCGTAATGTACTGAAAAAAAAAACTTTTGTAGTTATTTAACTTGTATATAAAATGCTAATTCCTCTGGCCAAGGGACATGTGTATTTTGACCTTATTGCTAACAAAGTAGATGTTGTTAATTTCTAATCATATATGGAATTACTTAATATAGAATCCAACACAAAATAAATAGGCATAGAATATTAAGCTTCAACACATTTAAGGTCCAACATCAAATACAAATATAAGGTAAAACTACTATCTAGATGTAGATGGTCGTCATCCTTGAACTCTACGACCTCCTCTGCTTTCTTCCTTTTCTGTTGCATCATGAGCAATCTGTAATAACTTTTGCATCCGATCCCAAGCAATTGTGCCCTCAATAACGTCTCTACAATCTATCATTCATTGCAGGCCGTTGACAATGTGCTTCATGGTTCCCTGCAATAATACCACATTAATATAAATTATTTAAGTTATTAATAATATCAACAAATAAATTGCTAACATACCAATAAACCAGAAGATGATGAACCTGATATCCTCTGCATTGGCATGTCATCTAGCAAATTCTGACAAAGTCTAGGCATAACCACAAGGCTAGGTCGCTCGTCGTCAACACCGTGTATAATATAAAGATGAAAGACTCTCCTAAACCACTACAAATATCCATCAACACATGAAAATAGAGTTGGCATGGGGACCACATGAACAACGACATACTATTCGTAGTGTCTCCACCGATCATTAATAATAGCAAAGTCCACCATAGTAAGTGCATTTGGCAGTCGTGGAATAGGCTGCATAAACCCAAATTGTCATAGCACATGTTCTGGCATATGACTGTGAACCATGCTACCAAGCTTCATGGAGGCCGAAAACATGGAAGCTACAATAAGTGGTCCAACAGCGCTATGAGATCCATATGGGGACCAAATCACCCCATCATATGTTACATCATCCAATTAGGCTCTAATATCATATAGAGTGAAAGTAACTCGTCCAGTGATAAAACATGTTGCACGGGGTTTTGTCTCGACATACGTATCATATAATTGTTTCCTTCCCAATGCAGGGAATTGCTCATATATCCAACTCTACATGAAATAACATTTCATTTAACTACTGAGATATAAAAGAAAAAAAAAGAAAAATATATGTGGGTACCTATAAAAGATGTAGATATCCAGATAATTGCTTTGTTGATGCAAAGCTAGCATCTCCTAGTTGTTCATAAAGGTAGACAAGAGCAACAACTCTCCAAGCATATCTACGACATGTAGGGAGATCTGTAAACATCTGCAGGTAATGGACCCGAACAAAAGTGGCGCTCTTATAAGCATATATGGTGCACCCAACAAGGTGCAAAAGATATGCTCGTGCAACAAACTCCCAAAGCTGGTTTCGCAACAGTTGTTATAGAGGTCTCTCAGCCAACTTAGTCTAACCTGCCCACCACGACAATGATTCAACTCATTCGAAGCCACAACTCGATCCACACCCACAAGTGTCATCAGAGTCTCTATTGAATCTTCATATTCAAGTGGTTCAGTTGGGCAAAACTCTTCGATGATAGGAAGATGTATCAGTGACCACACGTCATCTAAAGAGATAGTCATCTCACCAATAGGAAGATGAAAACTATTTGTCTCAGAGTGTCATCTCTCAACAAAACCCAAGATCAACCTAGTATCAGGGTAATCATACAGAACATTGCACAAAGGCAATAAACCAAAATTCAACACAAAAGGATGAATAAATATTTTTACTTTCTTAGAATGAGAGACCAATGTCATAACTCGATCCTAAGAAAAAAAAAATCAAAAAAACAATAAAACAACAAATGAACAGTAAAAAAAAAATAAACATTTATAAAAACTTTTGATTAATCTGACCCTCCCATATCTACAAGCTGAAGTTGTAGGTTTCTTTCGTGTAGCACCCTATGCAGAACTCTCGGTTATATCGTGTGCAGAAGAAGAACCACCACGTCTTGTCAAACCACCTCGTGTCCTAGGCATGTCTACAAAAGTAAAAATCAAACTTTATCTCATTTTATGTTTAATTAAAACAAGTGAAGGTCATTTGGAACTTTGCAATCACTCTACCTAACACAATGTTTTGAAACAGTTCAGTTATGCATTTAAATATGAAAACTAAGTGTTGAGGGAGAAGAAAAATATTAAAACCAGAGTGAGTCATAGGGCTAGGTTGGATTTTGATGCAATTACTTATGAGGTGAACAAGCACTGAAAAACGACTTATCTTAGCATTGGAATAGATGAAAAAGTTGAGGGATGTTTCCTATGCCACAGACTTTAAAATCAACACATAAGAAGCAGATGTCGACATCCGTAACCCAATATCCTCTTACGGATGTCGACATCCTTAATGCTACATCAAAGGGCTGACATTTGTAAAGTAGTTTAACATAGGGAAATCAAATATCGACATCCGCAATACAGTTTTCTTAACTGGATGTCGACATCTATAATAGGGTTTTTAAAATTCAAAAAACATAGCATTTGGACAAAGGGGAATCGGATGTCGACATTCGCAATTCAAATTCCTAAACCGGATGTCAACATCCGTAATATCGCAGCCAAAAAATGACATCCGTAACACTTAAAATACATGAACCGGATGTCAACATCCGCAATGCAAAATTGTAAACCGGATGTCGACATTCGCAATGCACCAGTTCAATTCGTATATCAGCTACCATAACTAAAAAAAGAGAAACGGATGTCAACATCTATAAGACAAAAGACTAAATCAGATGTCGGCATCCATAATGGAGCCATTTTTTGAAAAAAGAAAATTTACGGAAGTCCACTTCTACTGTCTTCAAAAGCAGTCTCAAACAACACTTTAGACATGGATTGCACAGATAAAAAATTAACTTATTAACTAAACATATGAATTATTAAGTAGCAAACAATGACTTAACTAGAATGTTGGTTGAAAGGATGTGAAGCACAAAATGGCACACTGGAGTCTGGATCTAGTGGAGCTGGAGGCTGCGACTGTTGGGAGAATAAAAGAGACAAATGTGGAGAATAAAGAGCTGATGCCGCTAAAAGGGATTCAATTTTGGGGGTGCAAGGGTGGGCTCTTGTAATAAATAGATGAGAGAGAATAATTACTTTTTACTATGAGGGCAAATGAGAAATTAAAAATCATTTTGGGGCACTGGAGAAACCTTTCAAGATGCAGGGAGAAGTTTCCTTCCGATACCCGATCTACACCCGATTAAGTCGTGGACGGTACAACTATCAACAAAGTGATAAAACCCATTCATCCTTAAAAAGGAGGATTCAATTACTTCATCTACCTTCAGAACTATTTTTTTATTCGTATTTTAAGTTTTAAGATATATAGTATGATAAGTTGTTATATTTAATATAATATTAATCATAATCAACTTAAAAAAATTATTGTATCACTATTCACATATTTTATTTTAATTTACCATCTTGCGATAAATTTCTTAGAATTTGAACAAATTTAATAATACCGTAAATTGAACAATCTTACTAGCCCAAAAGAAATAAATGTTCTTTATTACATTCCTTCACTCATACATGAAAACACCGATACATTCATGATACAACTTTTCTAAAAGAAAAAAAAAAAGTCACGTTTTCCACAAGTTAATGGAATCGAAATACATAACCTAAAAAGACATTCTAGCTCAACGTTCCCTTCTTACTAATCCCAAGTCCTATACATTAATCCAAAAAGAAAAAACTTACCAAAGGAAACAACAAAATCTACCACTCCTAGTTTGACTCAAACTCGATAAGGCCACTACCAGGAATCTCATCTTCTCCTTTCAGGGGTCCAATGTGGCAATTCTTGACTAAAATGCACGGACACAACCCTAGAGTCCAATAACTCCATTATGGGTGTGAAACTCACACACCTTGGTACCTTATATTGATTTATTGAAGCACCTCTTGAGATTGCATAATCCATAAGCTCCTCAAAGGTTCCATTTTTCACAACTCGTATTTCCAATGGCCCAATGGAATGATCCGCAACACGACACTGCCTGTACACGGAATTCAACGACTCCTCCATCTCCAAACAACACCGGTTCAACACCTCGTGACTCGGTGCGTTCGCGGAGTCCTTGCTCAACAACTCCCAGTAAATAACATAGTGACCAGGAATCGTTGTTGTGTCTGCATAACTCGTGTATTCCACCACACTCGTGTTGAAATCAGCCAAGAGCTTCGAGGCATTCTCAATCCCATTCTGCAACTCCGACTCGTCCGTTTTGTCGGAGTCAATGCTCAGCAACACGTTCTTCCGCCGCACGAAGTGGAACTGCGGCGTCGAGTTGTGGAATCCGGTGACTCGAAGGATGTCCCCTACACGATACCGGTAGAGTCCCGCATAGGTTGTGATTACCAACTCGTATTCTTTTCCTACCTCCACATCGACCAAATCCACTAGTTTTGAACTGACAGAGCCAGAATTAGGATCGTGGAGAAGGAATTCGAAATATGCCATGTTTGGCATGATGGTGTATGAGACCTTAGAGGGCTTGCACATTGGATTAAGGTTTAATCCGAAGTAGCACTCAGAGGAAGCGTACATGGTGCACGCAAGGGGTAATCCTCCGCTATAGTAGTTAAGCGTGGGGATGTATTGAGCCATGGCTCCTGTTACGATCACGTCCAAGTATTTTGTGTTGGGCCAAATTCTTGTGATGATTCCTTCCCAATTGTCCTTGGAACATTGTTCTGTCATAAACTGGGCCAATTCCGGGTCGGGTTTTAGCACATTGTCCATGTATTCCCTTATTGCAGGGTCGGTGATTTGAGAAGTTAGGGTTCCTGATCGGATATCGCGGACGAGTTTGGGCCATTGGAGTTGGAGGAACCGGATGGCGCGAAGGAGGCCGGAGGCAAAGACGGCGCCAAGGCGGAGGACGTGGTTGCGCTCTATGAGACCACAGAGCATTTGAGTGTACATGCTTTGGAATGAGTCGGGGCAGAGAATTGCTTCATTTGGACTAGTGTACACATTATATGGGTCGAATGGTCGGGTCTTGAAATGATCACTTTTGTAGTAGCTTGTGAGAACCGGACGGGCTAGTAACCCACCCGGTGTCCTTGTTTCGGACTTCACGAACAAAAAGTATAGGCCCTTTCCCTTGTCCAAACCCGGCACATAACTGTTCCATTCAAAATAATAAATAAATACTACGATCAGGATTCATAATAATTATCAAAATTAGAAAATAGTACCTTATTTTATTTTATTTATTAATATGTTATTTAGTTTTATTGTAAGAATAGTGACATATTTTTTTAATTATTGTAGATAGATATATTTTATTTTTCTTTTATAATCTTTCTGGAAAAGATAACTTGTTATCCTTTTAGAAAAAATATTTGAATGTCAATTACTTTTAATAGCATTTTTATTTCATCATCCACTCTTGCTAATTTATAATTTATATATAATCACATTTGTTTCCTTGAGTGAATGAATCCAAACAAGTTGAAATTTAAATTTTGAAGAAGAAAAACTACAGACTTGTTAAGATCTCTATAATTAAGTGCATAACAGTTGTCATGCTACAATTTGAAAACAATGTTTCTAGTGAGTAAAACATAATCAATAAGAATTATATGAAAAAAACAATGGTTATCACACATAACTACTAAAATTTAGTATAGATCAATATGGCTTTTTTATTATTCGTGAAATTGGTGAGTGATATTTATAATTAGTAATTCAACAAAAAGGACTATATCGAGTTCTTAAATATATCTCTGAATTTACTAATGTAGTTAATTAATAGTATAAAGTCCAACTCACGAAGGAGAGGATCTGGAATACTATATGGTTAGTTGATAGAAGAAAAAAAAAAATCTCAGCCGTTCCAACAATGTTAGGCCACGTTATGCATCGAGATGACTCATTTTTTTTTCAAAGAACTTGAGAGGATAGCACGCCTATATTTCAGGAAAATTATTTGGTGATGAAACTTACATGTTCATAACTGGCATTAGGAGGCTGTATAGAAGTTGGCGACGATCCAAATCTTCCTTAATTGTTGGCATCAATTTTCTTTCCCCGGCTGAAGTACCAGAACTGCATATTCAGATTCCCCAACGCAAATCCCAAATTGGTTTCAGTTCCCAATCTTAAAAGATAAATAATAATTTAAACACACACAAAGCTTGAAAAGGATAATGTTTATGACCTGGTGAGAAATTCAGAGATAGGATGAGCGGACAAGATAGGGGAGCAATCACCGTTTGCAATACGTTGAATCTCGGACTTAACATCCTCGTAAGAGATAACGGGAACCTTAGACTTGAAGGTTTGACGATCGGAGGCGCCTCCAAGTTCGAAGCGTTTAAGGTACTCTGTGTGAGCGTTGCGCGTGAGAATCTCCGCCAGCACCCTCTCTTGGACGGCGTCGGCGTTTCGGGTCATTTCCTCAATGAACCGCAGCGCCTTCGCGTCCTTGTCGCACGCCGGTGGCCCCAATGGGGACGAAATCGGGGAATCCACAGCCATATTTCAAAATTGAGGATTTAATTAAAGAAAAAGCGAAAGTGTTTTGATCGAGATGAGAATTTGAGTTACTCTCTGTATAAAAAGAAGAGACAGAGAAGTGGTGGTGTACTGAGAGAGACAAGTGCACGTTGCAGAGTTTATATAGAGAACTGAAACGAACCTGTGCGTGTGTGTCTACACGCTGAATCATGCCATGTCATTTACGTGGGACCCACGTGGTGAGATTGGGAAAAAGATTATTTTATACTTTTAATTTAAAAATAAAGTTAAAAGATTCTATTGTGTAAATGCTGCCGTGTGCCGTCCACACCATATAACATGCATATATGTATTGTTTTTACTCGATAGTAGTTTTAAGTTGACGAAATACACGTTTTATTTTTTATTTTTTTTATTATTATTATTATGTGATAATTCAAAATTTTAGCATTAAAATATTCATTATTCAGTGTCATTAGAATATTAATTTTCAATGGTCGATAGTGTAATTTTCGTACATGAGAAAGTACACTTATTTGGGTATGGGATGAATTTGTTGTTTTTCTTTTCCTTTTTCTTGAGGCAGATGATAAACTTCCTGCACGCTTGGGATTAAATTAAGTTATATAAAAATATACTTTTGTCCTTTTTCTCCGGTCATTGTTAAATTAAATGTATGTAGAAAAAGGCGTGAGAAAGAAACATTGCATAAGATCTTTAGAAAAGTTCTTACCGCAAAATTTCTCTTCTAGCATTATTTTCTTTATATAGACGGTATTCTCTATTTAAATTGTCAATTATACCAAACAAAATTTTAAATGTTAATTTATAGCAGAATATATATTAACAGTAAGCAATTCACTTTTGCATAGGAAAAGTGTACGAATTGTAAATGGTTGAATTCGACCACAACTTGGTGACAACACGAGCGTAGTTTAGGTTCGGCTTTCAAACATGTTGACTGAAACGACTAACATTATAATTGACGAGTCTTTTTGCATAGTGGTACACGCATATGCTAAAGCAAACACTCAGTCAAAGGTACTTTCCCTTGTAGTAAAAATCTCCCATTGGATATATTCCTAATCCTTATACATACTCTTTTTAAAAAAAATTACATAAATTAAACATGTGTCAATCACGAATATATAATAACTCGTCACTTAACTAACTGATTTAGATTCTTTGACAATATATATATATATATATATATATATATATATATATATATATATATATATATATATATATATATAAATAAATATATATTTATT
>Ga0099822_1010950_pt1 | contig 11173 bp, 2 predicted proteins | sample CowpeawhiteBW_FD_76839 | JGI IMG/M metagenome (GOLD analysis project Ga0099822, IMG submission 76839) | Root nodule microbial communities of legume samples collected from California USA - Cow pea white BW | ecosystem: Host-associated > Plants > Roots > Nodule | place: USA: California | collected... | reverse complement strand
AATATATAACTAATAATAATAATAATAATAATAGTAATAAAAGAAAAAGAAAAATAAAGATATCTTACACTTCGATTTAGGTTAGTTTTTAAAATCCAAACACTGAACCAATAATTTAGATGAGTTTTTAGTTTTTTTACGCTTTTTTCTTTAATTACGTATTTCCATCTTGGTTAAGTATACACTACTGTTTATTTATCTATTTATTCTTTCACGCAAATGCAATACATCTTTCTCTTTCATCTCTGTTGTTTTCTCTCTTTATACAATAAAAATGAAGTAATATTCTGTTCTTTAGACTTTAAATTTTAAAAATTTGTAAAATGTTATGCGTAAATAGAATTCTAATATTAATTTTTTTTTCTCTTAATTTATACACATTTCATTATATATAAAAGGTGATCACTTTTAAATATTATTTCCGTAGACCATATTTTAAAGAACAAAAAATTTAAAAAGAAAATAATATATAATTTGAACAGAATATAAAAGAATAAGGCAATATTATTGTATTTACATAAATGTATACATAAACTGATATTTTTTAAAGTAGTAATTATAATACATTTATTTTTTTATCAAAGAGAAAACCCTATAATATATTTATTAAATTGGATACATTCATTTCATGTAATAATTTTAATATCTATACTTTTAAATGAATCCATGAATGTTATATAAATATTTTTTTTACAAAATTTATATATATATATATATATATATATATATATATATAAAAGTGTCTATCGTAAATGATTTTAATCGGATCAATTTAATTTTTGTTATTATTTTTATAATATTTATTTATTTGGAGTTTAATTATTTTTTTAATAAAATATATTTGTCGAGAAAGCAGAAAACTGCTTGTTAAATTAAATTTTGTTTTATATAATTCATAAAAAAGTTGAAATATTTTTTTAAATAAATATATTGTGTCAATCATTGATAGAATAAAACGGGTTTGTTATCATTAGAAAAAGAGAAGAAGAAAAAAGTTACAGTTTGGACTGCGAGAGAAGGAAATCATAAATGCATTTCAATGTACTAATTATTTGTATTTTCTCAGCCTCCACTTTGTATCGTCGTCTAATTAACAGCATAATAAAAGTACTTTAATGAAACTTGCTTGCTTCCTCATTTCTCCTTTGTCCATCTTTGATAGAATAAAACTGGTCCTCAAGAATATCAACACAAATAGACAGATAAAATTAATAATAATCATCAATATAAAAATATAATATGAAAACTTCAAACTCGAAAAAAATTACTACGGTAAAAAATAACATTGTCTAAAACATCTTATAACAAAAACAATTCGTTCATGTCCTTGAATCCGAGTACATTCATACCTTGCAAAAAATTTAACCACAATCTCACAATTAAGATCGAGATTTTGATTAGAAATTTGAAGATTCATATAATTACAAATCATGAGATATGAGATGGTAACACACAGGCATAATAGATTTTACTTTACATATATATATATATATATATATATATATATATTATTAAACACATATATAGAAATAAAACTAATCCCTTAATTAATACTTAATCAAACTAAGTTTACAAAACTAATAACTTTCACAATACTTACTTCCAATTTAATTAATTTAATATAAATCATTCAAACTTAAACAAAAACTAAAGGAATGAAGAGTACCTAGTCTCTCAATGTTTTTCTGATAAATAAGAAAAAACAAAAGAAAAACTGGTAGACCTTTTAATTCTTAAGAGTGTTAGTAAAGTAAGAAAAGCTCTACTAATAAAATAATTATTATATTTTATTAGAAGTAGAAATTAATCCAATTTTATCTTTTAAAATTTTAAAAATTTTAAATAGTATGTATGAAAATAATCAACTTAATAAAATATGAGAATATGAAAAGAACTAAAATAAAATAAAATAAAATGGAAAATAAATCATAATAACTTGTTACTTTTTTCATATAATAAAATTTAATAAGTTGTATTCATAATTCTAAGGAAATTTAATGAGAAAAATATATCAAAAGAAATCATTTGCTACCTGTTCATAAATAATATTACTATAAATTTATTTATACAATAAATAACAAATAACAACATTATTAGATTTATTTATATGAGAATTAATAAATATTAATCTTTTAATTAATAAATTTCAACGTTATTATGTTTTGTGTCTATTAAAAATTATGACTGCAAAATTAAAAAATTATAATTATATTAAATTTTGATTGAGTAATATTTTGTAATACGTTCCAGCTAAATTATAATTGTATTAATTTTTAATTAATAAATTAATTTTAATTATAACAATAGTTTAGAGGTGGTTGTGTGATTTACAGTGCATATAATAATGTAAAATTTTAATTACATTAATTTTTAGTGAGATTTATGTTTAATTTAAATTAAATTTATTACTAAAAAATATTAACACATAATATATAAAAAAATTAAAAGAAAATTAATCATGTATATTATTTTACAATTTTGATCGAACGATCCTATCAACTCTATTATATTATAATTTTACAATTTCAATTTCAATTTTAACTAACTGCTCGTATTCTACTCTATTACTGTGTGATGGTCCAATCTTACTATGTTAAAATAAAATAAAAAAATTAAAGGTTGTCATGTTTTGTTTACATGTTCTTGACATAGTTTTCTTTCTCAATTAATAAGTAATGAAGTTTCACGAGAGTACTTGACTTTTGAAACCACTTTTCTGTGTTGCAGAATTTCAAGTGCATATACATCATAAAGGAGCATGTGTTTGTATAATAGAGCGGACCCATCTCCTTTTGTTATTTAATGACTAGAATGCATTTCAATTCAATGTTCTGTGAGTTTCCCTTACAAGTGCCTTTGATACATTTACATTGCCTAATGAGTTTCGATGCATAAGTAATACACAAAATAATTACATTTTGTGGGCCCAAACAGTTGTTGGCCAAGGTATTTACCATACGCGGTCTATTCTCAAACCTAGAAAATTGAAATATCTATGATATATGATGTGGGACTATGCATATGCTTCATGAACTTTTGTGTACGTTTTTAGTTTTTTTTTTTTTTTTTCCTTATCAGGTGGCTCGTTACAAAGTTTAACATTTATTTAAATTGTTAGTATTTACAATAAATTTTAAATTTTTTAAATTATTTATAATTTAAATAACTTAATATAAACATGATTTCACTATTATTTTTTTTAGATAAATATAATAAAATTATTTAAAATTATAAATTTTATTATGTTGGGTCTCAAATTCACTTAACAATTAAAATTTTATTTGGATTTTTTTAAAAGAAATTTATTATCATGTTGAATTATGAACTTTCTTGATAATTATACAAATTTCTAGAAATTATCATGTTAGGTCTCAGACTTATCGGATGATTATAGTGTTCATAGTAACTCTATGAATTATTCATTATTATGTTGAGTCTTAGACTTGCTTGATAAATTATAAAAAATATTAAAAGCTACTAATTATCATGTTAAGTTTCGAACTTACTTGATAATAAATATTTTATATTTTTGAAGATTACTAATCATCATGTCAGTCTTATATTTGTTCGATGATTGTAAATTTCATTCAAATAAAAACCTCAATAAACAAAACTAATTAAAATTAAAAATAAAAATTATTAACCAAACCAAAATCATTTTTATAAAAGAGTTACGTAATTTTGAGTTCTCATTTTGAATGAAAATACAACGAGCCACACAAGTTTTCATGGAGTCCACCTTCAAAAATAGTTTTATATATATATATATATATATATATATATATATATATATATATATATTTTGAATGTCTAGTTTAATTTTTTTTGGGGATATTAAATTACATTAATTTCATACCCCTAATTAAGGGGAATCGTCTTAATACGGATATGTGAAGTGCTAATACCTTTTTCACACATAATCGATTTCCGAACTCGATCTGGTTTTGCATACTATTTCATTTTACGTTTCCATAGTTTTTTTAAATAAATTATGGTGGTAACTCATTCATGTTTTTTATTCATGAGTTTTTGTTTGTCATCTCCTTGTAATTTCGATTGCAATTATAAGTATCAATACTTAATATACAAAATAAATAATGATCCACATATTATCCCATATTTTAACCACTAAAATGTTGTTGTACCAAATGTCAAAATTTGTTGATAATGACAAAATCTCGCCAGTAATTATCTTTTTCTACAAAATATCAATGAGCTCAAATCCATCAAATTCTCGATAAATTTTATTTAAAAAAATTAGATGCAAAATTTCACGATAATCTCACTGTTCTTATTTCCAAAAATTTACAATAACAAAGAATAATCACACATGCATAGAAATTAAAACCAATGCCTAAACAAAATGAAAACTCCAAATGTAAATGAAAAAAAATCCAAAAGAGAACATTCAAAAGTTCATCAAATAAATTCAAAAATAATAAATAATCAAGTAAATGAAATAGAAGAAAAAAAACAAATCAATTAGTGAGGAAAAGAATGTAAAAGTAAAAGAGAAAACAAATAAATAAAGATAAAAGAGAAACTAGAAAGCGAGAAAAGAACACTTTCAAGAGTAACGCAAATGTGTTTTATTGTGCATAAGAGATAGATTATGAAGAAAGATGGAAGATCCTTTATGTAAAATCCATATGTAATCATTTGTATATAAAATTTGTATGTAATATATTCATACCTAAAATTTAATTTATTTTAATCCGTATATAATTATTTGTAGACAATTCTAACTTTTTTTAAGTGATATATATAATAAACAAGAAAAATATGATCCAAAAGTAAAAAATACCTTGGTAAAACAAGCTAAACTACATTATCAAATAAAACAAATTCATAATGGTTATACCCACCATGTTTTCTTATCCACACTATTGTTGGGGTCGACCTTCGGCCTTGACTAAGTGTGTTGAGTTCGACTTAGTTTAAATTTCGATCGGGTCTGATGGGAGTCAACCTTTCGTTTGGATTAACTTAGGTCGGCTTAGACCGACGTTTGGCTGGGATCGACGGGGTTGATCTTTGATTGGGTTGACTTGACTAATTCGATTGGGGTTGACTTGGCTGACCTTCGACCTTGACTGAGTGGGTTAAGTTCGGCTAAGGTTGACCTTCGACTGAGTCCAATGCAGATGAACCTTCTAATCTACAATCAGGGTTGACTCGACTAAATCTTCGGTCGGGTTTGACTCGGGCCTACCTTCAGCCTAGTCCTCAACCATCTTGACTCGACTTATACGCACTTTGATTTTCGATATTCAAAGTCCAAAAAATAGTTCAATCTAAATCTAGTTAAGTGGATTGGGATTTGAATTTTCAAAATTCAAAAAATTATTCAATCCAAATCAGATTAAGTGGATTAGACTTAAAATTCAAAAATATGAGTTTAGATTTGGGATAAATCCATTTAAATAGTTAAAACAATATGGATTTGAATTATTATATATTGGATTTCAAAATTTGGATCTTTTGTCCCTCCTTAGCCCACTATGAGATAGACACATTGTCGCTTTAATTAAATAAAGTCTGGGGTAGCAATCATCTAAGTGGCAAAAAAAACATCAATGATGTGTTTGGATGAGACAATTTAAGGGAATAATTCATTTATTTGAAGAATTTGAAGAAATCGAAATTGAGAAATTTTAAGAAAGTATTTTAAATAACTAAAATAGTAGAATTTGAAATTCATTCAAAAAAACATAAGGAAATTGACTTTCCCCAAATTGTGAAATTGCTCATTGGTTATGACAAAAAAGGTCTACCAGTCTAAAAAGTCGAATCAGGTTAGTTAGAAGGTCAATACGAGTTGGTTCAGGCCGAAGGTCAAGCCGGGACGGGTTGGGTTAAGTCGGGTTAGGTCAGGCCAGGCTAAAGGTCAAGTTGGATCGACCCGAGTCGGGCGAAAGGTCAAATCGAGCTAGTCCGATATGAAGGTCTACTCAGGTTAGGCCAGACAAAAGATCGATCCAGGCTGCGTCAGGCCGAATGTCGAGTTAGGGCGGGTGGACAGTTGAATCAAGTTGGGTCGTTCCAGATCGAAGGTCCAGTCGGGTCAAAGGCCGACTCTGGCTAACCCGGGCAGAAGGTCGTGTCGAGCCTGACTGGGCCAAAGGTTTTGTTAGGCATGACTAGGCTGAAGGTCGATCCTGGGTGTGTTTTGTCAAAGGTCGAGGCAAGCCCAACCGCGTCAAAGGTCAAGCCAAGCCTGACTAGGTCGAAGGTCATCTTGTTAGGTTGAGCCGATGCTCAAGCAAGTTTGGGCCAAGCTGAAGGTTGAGCTGGCCTGAGTTGTGCCAAAGGTCAAGTCGGGCCAGACCGGGCTAGGTTAGGCCGAAAGTGGAACCAAACCGAATCGAAAGTTGAATTGGAACAACCTAGGCGATGGACGAGCCAAAAGTTAATTTGAACCAAAAGTCAAAACAAGTTGAATTAAAAGTCGAGCTAAAGTTAGTTTGATACAAAGGTAAGTTTGCTATAAAATAAAAACGAAAATTGCTTTATCCAAACAAAAGAATTGAAATTTAAAATATTTTAATTATTTCATCTAAACTAATTATTTAATAAATAAAAATAATTCAATTGCAAATAATTATCACGAAGCAAAGTTTCAAACACCGATTAGAAGCATTAATTAATTCTTGACAAATTCAACCTTTTTTTTCTAATACAAATTGCCGTGGGATCAAAGCCCGAATTAGTTTGGAGACATCCTAGCAAAGCTGAGTAGCCAAGGACGGAGCTGGGATAAAATGAGTGGAGTCAAAATTTAATAAACATGATGAACATTTAATTATTTTTAAAATAATTAGAGAATATTTTATTTAATTACAATACTTTCTTAATTTTTTAAGAAAATATTTTATTAGATGTGTGAAAGAATAATAAAACAAATTTTAAAAAAATAAAAAATAAGTTATATAACTAATAATAATAAAATAGAAAAATAAAGACATGTTGCATTTCGATTTAGGTTAGTTTTTAAAATCAAACCCTAAACCAATAATTTTGATGAGTTTTAGTTTTTTATGCATTTTTCTTTAATTACGTATTTCCATCTTGGTTAAGTATACACTACTTTATCTATCTATATTCTTTCACGCAAATGCAATACACCTTTCTTGCTCCTCTCTATTCTTTTCTCTATTTATACAATAAAATAAATTAATATTCGGTTCTTTACACTTTAAATAAATTGGTAAAATATTATACGTAAATAGAATTGTAATATTATTTTTTTCTCTTAATTTATACACATTTCATTATACATAAAAGGTAATCACTTATAAATATTATATCCGTAGCATATTTTAAAGTGAAAAAAATTTAAAAAGCAAATAATTTATAATTTAAATAGAATATAAAATAATAAGGCAATATTATGTTAAAGATGATAATATTGTATTTACATAAATGTATAAAGTATTAAGTACAATACATTTATATTTTTTATCAAAAAACCCTATAATGAGTTTATTAAAGTGGATATATTCATTGCATGTAATAATTTTAATATCAATACTTTTACATGAATCTATGAATGTATAAATATATAGGCTTATTGTTTTGGGTTCCCAATAGGTTTGTTTGGTTTATTTTGGTTTACTTATTATATTTTGATTCAATTTAATCTTCTAATTCTTTAAAAATGTTTATTTAGTCCCTTCTGTTGATGTTAATATCATATCCATACATGTCACATGTTATTTTGTGAAATTTTTAATTTTCCTTTAATAATTTTATTTTTTTAAAATTTTAAAAAAATATTAAATTGTCAGGTATCATATGATTGTGTCACATGTCAACTTAAGATTTTTTTTTTAAATTAAAAAAAATTGTCACGTGACAGGTCATAATTGATAGTTGTTTTTTAAATTAAAAAAAAAACTAAAAAATTGAACATATTTAAAAGATTAGAGGACCAAATTGATAAAAAAATAATAAAGGGACCAAAATGATTCAAACAAAAAAATTTAAGGTACTAAGATAATAATTAAGTCATATAATATATATATATATATATATATATATATATATATATATCTTAAATGACAAATTTATTCTTGTTAAATTCAATTTTATTTTATATAATCCATAAAAAGTTTTAAATATTTTTAAAAAAATATAGTGTGGTATATTAATGAACTAATCCGTATATTTTGCAAAAGGAGAAGAGGAAAAAAAGTAACGGTGTGACTTTCCAACAACCAGGGCTAGGTTGGATTACCATGGAAGCAGGAAACCATAAATGGATTTCAATGTAGTAATTATTGTGTATTTTCTCAACCTAACAAAAATACTTTAATACTTTGAATCTATCGTCATCTAATTAAACACCTAACAAAAATACTTTAATGAAACTTGCTTGCTTCCCTTGTTGGCTAGCTAATTTTCTATGGTCAATTTTTGATAGAAAAAAAAATAGTAATTAAAGACATAATTATTGCTACGTCAATATTAACCAATACCTGTGTATAATCATCACACACCCTACATTAATATTAGTTAGTGCTCACACATAATTACTACTAGAAATGACTCATCCTAGCACTCAGATTCTACTCAACCAGGAGGCCACGTATAAGAGTTTTGCACTTTCAAATTTGATAAACTAGAAGATGACTTATGTCACTATCTTCCACTCTCAGATCTGACCAAGTAGAAGTTGCCATGTCATCTCCTTCTTCCAACAAATCCATCCTTAATTCATCTTCATCACACACCCATCATTAGAGCAACATCGATCCTCCTTGCATCATCCATTGTTGGAGCACATGCTCTGCACTGCTTGCATCACTAGAGCAACACCGAACATCGCCCATTGCACGTATCAAAAATGGAGCAGAGAAGGTTTTGCTAAACCAAATTGATACTTGTTAGAGTAGATTTCAAATAGTACAGTAGCTCCTCCACTCTTACAGCAGATCATGCTTCCATCGTAACCATGTGCGCATTACCATGCATCACTGCATCTTGCAGCCATCGAAGCAGGCACTACATGCTGCACACACTCACAAGAAAACACATAATATCATAACAAACCAGATCTTGTCAGCGCAATGCAAACCACCACATCTCCTCCATGTGCACTCCATTGGAGATCGTCGCATCTCGTTTTAGCTCCACATCCAACTTTCTCCTACTACGATGTAACAACACCAGAGAAGAGATCGTGCAAGCCATGCAAAGTTGTAGATCCACGAATGCACCTTGCCGAAAAGCTCCAAACGCGAGTAACTACTGTGTAAAGATCAACCTTCTAATAGCTCACTCAAAAGCACGAGCTCCAACCACCGCAAACTCAACCCAACTACCATCCCAAACACAATAACCCACCGAACCTCCAAGCACATCATTGGAAATTGCTACCACACGCAGACCACGACTGCCATGGAAACCTAAATCGCACACCACAAAAGCCTAGAGCCACAAGCTACACCGCATGACAGCCGAAGCAGATCTACAAACCGTAGTAACACCTATTGCAAATTGTGACTCACACACATATAAGATCTTTAATGGGAAAAAATGTGTCATCAATTAGAACATCAACATCTTTAACCCCGTGAATCACCCTACTAAGAGACAAATAAGATAAAAACCATCAACACAAGAATACAATGTGAAAACTCCAAATTTGTAGAAAATTCTTAACTATTTCTAATGAAAACCAGAAAATAACACGATGTGAAAATTTTTACAACATATAGACAACTCTCCCAAAACCTTTGACCCAAGTACACCCACAGTCTCCAAATTAAGAATTAACGCAAATCTCACATTATACAACAATAATATAAGAAAGGTCAAATATAAACTTATAATGTCTTTGACATCGGGCAACGAAAACCACGAACTTAGAGTCTATTATATAGCCACTAACACTCACTCCATAACTTATCATAGGTGATGTGGAACTTTTTAAGATATATTATTTTCATGAACTCAGTAATCTTAATTATACCAAATAATTTCTCTGAGCTACATGAAAAAGAAATTTTATGTTAAAATCATCTTCCATATTGAAAGGAGTAGATGCCATGCTTTCCTTGAATCAAAACCCCTCTAGGATAAGATCTTGACCACATAAAAGCTTATCTTGTGATTGTTAATCATGATCAATACTTCCTTGATTTATTTTCTAAGATACATTAGAGTATATTTTCATATAAATATTATGATAATTTTAAATTTATGTTAATATTATAAGTATAGACTGAAAATTCAGGTTTGTAATGTCAAATATATCACTAATTTTATTTTTTAAATCATAATTAAAGTTAATGAATTTTCAGAATAATTAAATACTTATTGTCTAACTACATATACTTAGTTGCTTTTGTTTTATTTCAGATTGGGAAGGAATGATGTCATCAAATATTTTTTAAATGGCATGTCAGCCTTGGTCAGAGTCAAGACGAGTCATCCTCGACTGGTGGTTGAGACAAGTCGGCCTCGGCTGAAAGTCGAGACGAGTCTATTTAGGTCAAAGGTTTAAAGAAGCTACTTTGGGTTGAAGTTTGAGAGGAGTCAGTCTTGGTTGAAGTTCGATGTGGGTCGATCTGGATAGTGGGTTTAGCCGAGTCATCCCAAATGTGGGGTTGGGTCGATTCAGCATGGGTCCATGTCAAGTCTAGTCGACCATCGCCCATGTCAAACAGATTCACTCTAAGTCTAGATGGAGTCGAGTTGGCACTGACCTAGGTCAAGCCAGTTTGGGCCTAAGTTAACTCAAGTCAACTCTAGCAGATTTTGAGGTGAGACGACCTAGATTCAAGTTCAACCAAATGAACTAGACTTAGTGGATTCGAGCTGATTTAGGTGTAGGTCGAGCCAAGTCAGCTTGGCTCAAGTCTTATAGACCTAATAGTCAAGTATATTAGATTGATCCCATTGGATTTAATATAATTAATAATGTGAATTCAATTTATATTTAATCAAATTTAAATTATATTGAAAAAAAAAATCAAATCTAGTGATTTAACTAAAAGGAATCTAGATTATAGATCCAATCTGTTTTATTGGATGTAGATCAGATCTAGATTGGAATTCATGACTACCCTTAATTACTATATTTACATATATTAACACATATAATATATACTATTGCAGTAACTATACGCCAATGTTCTTATTTATGTATGTTCGTTATAATTTCTTAGTT
>Ga0099822_1010948_pt1 | contig 11174 bp, 4 predicted proteins | sample CowpeawhiteBW_FD_76839 | JGI IMG/M metagenome (GOLD analysis project Ga0099822, IMG submission 76839) | Root nodule microbial communities of legume samples collected from California USA - Cow pea white BW | ecosystem: Host-associated > Plants > Roots > Nodule | place: USA: California | collected... | reverse complement strand
TAGATTATTTAATAAATTATAAATAGTTTAGTAATTTAAGCGGGGACGGGTATTTGGGCGGGTATATATATATCCCCATCCCCATCCTCATCCCCAGTTGAAAATTTCGGGTATTACCCATACTCATACCCATACCCAGTCAAAGCGGGGATTTCCCGTCAAAACGGGGACGGGTTCGGGTGATACCCACGGGCACGGGTTTATTTGCCATCTCTAGTCTTGGAGAATCAAAAGTCTACGTATATATTATTATTAAAGTAATTATATCATCAAATTCTCTTCACTTCTTTATCATTCTAAGTTTTTTACTTAGTATCAAAACACTCATATGTAAGAGAACTTTCGTTTGAGAAGAGAAGATACTCAACCATATCTCGCACACAACTAAAAAAAATAACTAATATTTATCAATAAAAAATTCTCGCACACAAACAACTTATATATATATATATAAAAGACATTTGACACCACTTTTACTCTAAAATTTTAAGACAATTATGTTATGGATCTTTATTCTTATATATAGTGTCACGGTTTTGTCCATAAAAGGTGATTCAGAGGGTGGAAGGAGGTAGGAGTATGGGTCCCCACAAGCTCGTCTGACAGCCATCGTTAGGAACAACGATGTTTTGTCCTTAAAAAGCGCCTCAGAGGGTAGAGGGAGGTAGGAGTATTTAAACTTCTCTTGACCTCGACTCCTAAACGATGTGAGACTTATTGGGTATACCGGAACAATATCCAATGTAGGACTTTGACTCACACTTGAACTATTATATATATATATATATATATATATATATATATATATATATATATATGTGTGTGTGTGTGTGTGTGTGTGTGTGTGTGTGTGTGTAAAAAAATTAATTGGGCAAAGTATCGGTGACTTTAGGTTGACGTAGTAGGGTTTTGGTGTTCCATTTGAATGAAGTGGTGGACCAAGTGTCTCCTCTCCTAGGATCTGCTGACAATAGTTTCTGATAACTTTGGACAATTCAGAGCAACAAATTTGCATGGTTTGTTTCAACATGGGAAGCAATTGCATCACTTTTTTTTTCTCCTCTCTTTTTCCTAACTTATCCTATACCTCTTACAAACTTTACTTTTCTCAACATATATTCTTTCTTATTCTTATAATTCACACTTTTTTTTTTGTTATAGTTTATGGATATCTTATTTCACTCATATTTAATGTTGTTTTATTATATGCATTATTCTACTTCTCAACAAGCTTGTTATGAATTGATTAATAACAACCAACCAATGCTAACTTTTAGTTATAGTAATAATATAAAAATTTGAATGGATCTGTATTATTTATATCAAATGCATTAAATTATGAAAGATTTCACGTGGAATTAAACACCAAGTTCATGGGGAAGATTAATTAGTTAGCCCTAGAAATAAAGTTCATTAATGGAAAAAGGAGTGATGCATGTGATGTAAAGGTAACAACACACGAGATTTTAGTAAAACCTTAGTCCTTGTTTGCCACTTGTTGCATTTTGTGAAGAAAGATGAATGAACTTGAAACCATGGAGCCAAAAGCAAGAAAAAAAAAAAAAAAACCCTTTTTATGCTTTTACTTGAATGTGTAATAATGATGCATTGCTAGTAAATAAGACCAACCAAGCAGAAAGAAAGTTAACAAATAATACAAAAGAACTTTTTTCTTTCTTTCTTTCTTTATGAAGAAGAGAAGATAAAGATGGAAGAAAGGAAGAATTAACAAAGAAAGTTATGAACATGCATGTAGTGTTCATCATCTCATAAGGAAATGGATGAGGTGTTCTTAATTATACTTTCATGATCTAACATTGATCTTCATTTGAGGCAATGATTATCTTTTTTAAGATAATATATTTTGGAGAGTAATTATTATATAAAGAACAATTTTATTGTATATTTTTATTATAGTATCAAATGTTACATTTTACATGTATGAGATGATAAAACTGATGTGTATTTGTGTGTATATGTATGGATAGAGAAAATATTTTATGTGCAATAAAATATATAATTATAGATTAAAATGTTTATAACATTAAGGATTTTATGGACAAATTTTAAGTTCAAGTTTTAAGGATGAGAGCTAGAACCCCAATTTGGTTATGCAGATCGGAAGTCTTACATTTACTAAAGATAAGACAATTTTATAATATATATAAATAAGATGCAAACCTCACCTTTCAATACGGTTTTATGGGATTGAGTTAAACTTAAAGTTCACTTTCTAACATAGTATCAAAGCCAGACTAGAGATAATCTTAATAACATTTGTGTTTTTTGGGCATTAGTTCCACCTCCTATCTCAGACAGGTTGCTATCAGATCACCCATTTTTTATCTCACGCACAAGATATATATTTGTTGTGATGTGTGAGTTCAAATTCTTTGTTGTGTCTTCAAATACCCAAATAGACATTGATTTTGATGATTTAAAATATATTAAAAAGATTTTTAAAGTATAATATTCGTGTACTTTTAACGTTTAACATAGGATAATACCAAAAAAATCTAATAAAGAATCCGAACTTGGATTTATATTTATATGCACAAATGGTGCTTGCATGATTGAGTGAGGTAAAGCATCTTGTAAACAAGACATGGAGACTATAAGATTTATCTGAGTGTGAATTATGATGGAAATTACTAAGAGCTATCTTCCATGTGACAGATATGGAATTTGGAAGTCTCAGTTTTCATTACTCATTTGGAGGGGACCAAGTTCATGTCTCACTCTTGTCTTCTCTTTCATTTCACCACTCCTCACTCCAACAACTCCTCCAACAAGACCAGACAAAGTGCCAACCTATTATAGTACCTCATTCAACCACAAAATAAAACCTAATTCATATTTCTTTTCAACTGTTTAGAACATGCATCATCATGGTGTTCACTTTGCAAGGTCAACAATTTAGTCTGCTAATTATAACAAGCAACTGTGTCACAAGTTTTTTTACTTGTTCAAATGAAGAATGTGAATATATATAAACCCTGTGTACAGTAATAATAAATTTGACAGAAAAAACTGAAAATTTGTTTTTGTTCTTGTTCCTATTTATTTAAAGATGATGTTGACAAAAGTGTTGTTTTTCTACACAAAGCTCTTCTTCATGCAGGTAAATGAACAGTGCAGCTTTTGCTCAAATTCTTCAAAATCTATCATCACTGAGTGGTGTCTGATGTGTAACTGATATGATGGTCTCCTTGAAATGAAAAGTTCTTTTTCTTATTATGATGAAATTTGTCGGAAAGACATAATATACTTGTGAATTTACTTACATAAAACATGTAAAAAATAGATTATTATTGCATGAAAATGGATTCAAAGTCCATCATTCACACACCAAATCTCAGTCCTTCATTCTTTTAGTCAGCACAGTTATTTGTATTGAAAATAGTTGTTTAGTTCTTTTTTTTTTCCTTTTTGTACCATAAAATAATAAACTTTTAACATAGGTTTACATTACATATAGGATATTATATTAATTAATGTGTACTTTTATTGGTGTAAAATAAATGTGCCTTACTAGTACAAGTGTGCAATGTTCATATCAGTAATATAGCCTCTGTTAAATCAAAGTCTTGTTTATAAAGAAATTTTAAATTTTGACATTTTCCCATGAACAAATAGCATATTTTTCAACGAAACATTCTATATTGATTTTTAAAGTTAATCCATTTAAAAAAAAAAGATTAAAAGACTTAAGTAAAAGAAAAGGGAAGATAGCTTTTTGGATGCAACTTTTGACACCAATATCATAAGTAGGGGTAAGTTTGAAACTTTACATTAATATACAAATCTGTCTAGAACTCTTGACATTAATATTATTCAAGGTGCTACCAAAGAATTGTACTACGTACGAATCCTATATATTTTAATTGAAATATGTTATAAAAGTAAATCCTTTCACTCTCCTCTGAAGCCTTTCATGTGAAGATAACAGAGTAAAGTTTCACGATGAGATAAAAATCTTTACTGTCTTAATTAATCAATATAATGTATGAACTAACCAAATGGTTTTATAATATTATTATAACAAGAACACCTAATGTGAGTTCTATGAGAAAAAAAAGAAAAGAAAAAGATTTAGTACTTTGCCAAGACAGTAGTAAAAGATGTTTAACCTATTCTTAACCCAACATAAGTTCAAAATAGGCCTCCATAGATCACTTTGTGTTTGTCAAGATAATAAGAACTGTTGAAAAAGATGAAAAAAGAAAAACTCCCAAGAAAAAATGAAGCCAATTGTTTCCCCATAAAAGGTATGAATACAGTGAAGAAGATTCTTAGAAGTTGACATGCATAAATGTGAAATCAATGCATGTTTAACTAGTTTGGCTGTAACTTTGATCAAGTTAGATAATAAATTTAGCCAAATCCAATTCAAGCTATGAACCTTCTTATTTATATGAATTTTTTACTTTATATAAACTGATAACAAATATTTTTTAAAATAAATACAGAGCTTGTCTTAATAGCTTTATCCTTAGCCAGATCAATAGTAGAGTTATTATGCATAAATAATTTTACCAACATTGGATACCTAACTTATTGAATGTGACAAGGAAATGGTACAACCAAAATAGTAAGCACAGCTCCAGCCATCAAACCAATTTCTGCAATTTGACTTCATCTTTATAGCGAACAAGTCAACAGAATAAATTTTCTACAGACGTTTCATCCAATTCATTAAAAACATTAAAGAATGTCTCAAAGATTATAAAACATATAAAATATAATCAAATATGGACAACACAGACATCATATCTAGTACTAGAATTTTTACAAAAAAGAGTGTACAACATTGTACTCCTAACTCTGTTTCTACAGCATCCATACAATTTTTACTGGTAGTTTTCATTTGAAAAGAATTTGGTGAGTTCTGAGTAAATTTCCCTTTAAGGGAGATTCCAGATTTTGGATTTAAGTTTTATGATACAAAGAAACAATCGAAAGAAGATAAACTAAAACTTTGAAATGAAAAGTACATGTTAGTTGGACTTGGACACCTCAACTTAGTAGTACATGACACCATACTTGTGTTTTTATGAACCAGGTCAATCTATTGATGTCATGATAATGAAAAAGATCACTCTGATTCTCTGACAGGTCACAGACTCGAAATTTCTGAATCTTTGAATCCTTCTTATGTGACATAAGAAGCCATAAAAAACACTAAAAAATTATTTTAACTTGTAGTCAATGTTCACAAGTAATCGAGACTTCTTCATAGGCATAACAAATCGGTTCAACTTCATGTGTTAAATTTTTATCTATCTATGAGGTGTTTCTAGAATTAATGGCTACTTTGATGATTTATTTTTACATGGAAACGTTTTACAACAGAGCAGTAAGAGGTGAGAAAAACCATGTAAATATAAAAAAAATAAAAATAAACAAACATTTCCAGAGCTACAAGAAGGACCTTAAGTTCGAATTTTTGCTGTGATAAAATCCAAAGAGTTTCAAATCAAATGAAAGGGTAATTGCACAAGCAACAGGTTTAACTTTATCAGTAAGTTTTAGCGCTGGGGAAAATAAAACAAATTTCTCAACTACACAAGCAAGTCGATCCACTTCAACTACAACAAAGGGGCTACAAATAGTGAGTAAAGAAAAAAGGGGAAAAAGTACCATTATGTTGCAAGTGATCACTAAAGCAAGCATGAGTGTGCCAGACCAATTTGTTCATTTGTTTATTCCTTTGTTTCATGATGCAGAGATTTGCATCAACTGCAAAAATTCTGAGATTAAACTCAAACTTACTTTTTCATTTGCAAAACTAGCCTGGATTTCTAGGCAAACAACTGAATTTCTAGGAAGACAATCACAACCTCACTCAATGCGAAAAATACTCAAAATACACTTTCTATCCCATTCCATGCCACTTTTACTGCCTTTTCTTTTCATGTATTCCTTCTTTTTCCATAAAACCACCCTTCACTTTATCTATCGAACCTTGTTTTCTCTTCCTACATCCCTTTTTTCCACCCCAACCCAGGCCATTATGGGGTAGACATTTATCATTTTCTGCTCTTATACACTGCTACAACTTTAGATATCCATGCCTGGGTAGTAGTGTGAGAATTTTAAATCATGCTCCTTGTTCAAGCCAAATGTCTTAAATTATTTGCAAGTTACAGTTAACTGCTAAGAACATTTCATACCCCTTTAATGGAGGAACTCCTTGCGTAGTAGATAGATAAACCGTTAACAGCTGTTTTAACTCATTTTTTTTTTTCAGAAGAGAAATGTTAGCAACACACTTCCCAACCCACTTTCAAAGATACTCTTCACTATTAGGCAAAACATACATAGAACCCACTAACTGAAGTGGAACAAGCTATCTTGAATAATTCCTTTTTCGCAACATCAGCTATACATTTCTGTGACATACTTAATGATCTATGATTCTATATACTTTCTTTAACTACTAATTTACGGCTTGTGGTTCTCTGAACTCCATTACTTATTTAGACATACCTTAAAAGAATATATTTTATGAGCAGTGAGCAACAATATCTAAGCTATAAATGGTGGTCTGAACATATCTAACAAATCTTGAAGGCAGAGTTATTCGGCATATAGAACTTGAGATTTCAGAATATTCGTCATCTCTATATTAGAAACCAGTCAAAAAAAGATCTATAGAAACAGGCCAATCAAGACCCTTTAAAATCTTCGCAAAATTCATATACAAGTACATATGACTAGAAGAATGAAACTATACAGTAGAGTCGATAAATTAAATTGCCTACATACAGGTGACAAGAAGCACGAGCCTGCAAATAGCACTATTGATCTGATCAACATGACCAGTCTGTAACTTCCATCTTCATGCTTCACCGACAAAACCGATTTCTGTTGCCGACCAGATCATACCGGGAAAACGTCATGTTCCATATGGTAGTGACTCAAATTCAGTCAAGCAAGAAGTTCAAAGTCTATCGTATGCAGGATACACCATGACATATTACTAACCAGATGACAAATAATATTATACACACAGCTGCATCAATAGCTAAAACAATGCGTACTTGGCGCCACCATTTCTTCCGAATATTTTGAGGAGCTGATCTTATCCTCATTGAACCCATATCCTTTTGCAAAGCAACTGACGAACCTGCACCACATTGGCTTACACCTTCCAGATTGCCTGAATCAGCCCTTGCTCCTCTATCTGTAGATTTTCGATGCTCCTCCAACTCAACATCTCTCATGGCAATCACATGATCCTTCACTTTCTTCTTATCTGGCTTGTTAGATTTCCCCAATAATGGAGCTTTTGTTGAACTAGCACCTTCAATTTGTCCATTCAAACTACTTGGTGATGGAGACAGATCCACTTGAAAAGAATTGGAAGTTTCATCTCTCCAATTACTACTACCATGAGAGACACTCTCCAATGAAGTGATCAGACTGCGAATGACAGGAACCAACTTTTCCTGAAAGTGGATTGAGTTCATGTTTGGCAAAATTCCTCTTGAACCTTTTCTGGCCAGCTTTTTGAACTCATCTCTAACATGCTCCAAAAACCGAAGAACCACCGAGTTACCAAGACCTTTATCAATAATTGCAAAGTAAACATACCCATCTTCCATAAAAAAACCATAAGTCCTTTTACCTATTGTCTCAAAATACCACCTGTGGAAAGGAGGAGCACTCTCCAAGCACAAGGCTGCAACATTCTCAACTTCCACGTCTCCACCACTATACACATAGAGGACCGTGTTACCCTTAGAAACACAGCAGTAATAAACTTTCTTTTGAATTGAATCCATCGTAGAATCAGTAAAAAATATCCCTAGTCGTATTGCAACTAAACTCCTTCACAATACCAGGCCAACAAATCAGAAAGGTAACACCAATTTTTCCTCTCTTTATTCTGAATCTCAATGCTAACTTGACTTTGCTGAACACCGACATACACTTATTGTAAAATCAAACTGAAGTCTTCATGTTTCATCCCGACCGAAGACCTAGGCAAACAAGATCCAGCAAAGGAAAAACCAAATAAACCCTCGAGGAAAGAGGCAAAAGCCAAGAAAAGTGCAAGAAACTGTCCAGCTATACAGTAAAAAACCTGTAGGGAATATCAAAACAAGCCTTGAGCAACTGATTAGTCACATGAACAAACACAAATTTTCTATCATTCAAAGAATAACTGTCGGTAAAGCAATAACATTGAGCAACATGCAAATGAAAAAACAAAACAAAACATAACCCGTTTATAATTCTCAGATAACCTAACCCCATTAAATCTTTGAACCCAAAAGGATAACCAAACCCCCAGATCACAAAATCTACTACACCAATAATCCAAAAGAAAAAAAGGAGGAACTTTAAATCTATTTTTACAGAGACAGAAGTAATACCTTAAAGGGTAGCCGCATTCACTCAGAACAACAGCTGAAAAGAGTGAAGGAAAAGAAAATTCAAAATCTTAAACTGAAGTCAAAGATCCACAGCACAAGCAAGATTAAAATTTTAAACAATAACAACAATAACACGACTACCCTTTTCCTTTTCCCGAAAATGGGGTCACAAATCAAGCTGAACTAGAACTAATTCCAATCAGTACAATATATATTTTTTTCTTTTGCGTAATTCCGATTAGGTATTTCAGAATTTGAAAGTTGTCTAAAATTAGTAGCACGGAATGAACATACCTGATGGTGATGCATGTGTGGATGTTTGGAGATGAGAGATTGATTCATAAGAGAAGTGAGAGAAAGAAAGTGAAGAGAGAAGGAAGAAGAACAGTGATAGAAAGGGAGAAAGACCAAAATGCCACGGGCACAAACCGTGTAATGTGTGAATCTAACATGCAATGTTTTGTGTTCTTTGGTTTTACTTTGAAGCTGCCAATGACTCATATTTATTATTGATTTCATTCAAAACTTTTAACTATTTTATCATTTGTTTTATTCGAATGAATCTGGTCATGATTTTTAATTAGTTTCAATTAATGATTTTTTTTAATACTCTGACACAAAACTTATTCTACGTTCAAAAAAGACTCAGATTTAGTATCTTTTTCCTAAAATGTTATTTTTTATAAAAATCAACTATTTAATTTACTAAATTAAAAAAGGTATTAATTTAGCTAATAATACTAAAATTGTCCTCTAAAAAAAACTATTGTTGTCATTAATAATATTTTCTCTCTTCCAAACATTTGAAAATAAAGTTATTCTAAAGACTCAATCTGATTAAGAAAACATTATTTTTACTTTACATTTTATAAAAAGTATGTGAATTCATCAGATATTTGAAAGAAAATCAGATATTTGAAAGAAAGTAAATTTTAATTTAAAATCACCTTTTTCCATTTATATTTTACTGATTTATTATTATATTTGTTGTAGTGATAAATTGTTTTTTTCTTTATTGTTTCTTCATTTCTATTTTTTGTTCGGTGTTTCTAATAAAGTGTATAGGATATGAAGTGGCATGGCAATGAAATTAGATGGATTATTTAATAGCATCCCAAAATAGCAATGTATTATTTAATAAATTAGGTTAATTATCATTAATACTTAAATTTAAACCATAAGAAATATAATTAATTTGCTCATCATATTTTTGCCTATTTAATAAATTGATAAAAATGCTTATATTAATATCCTTTAGAGTTTAAAAATTATTTTAATTTAACTTATTTTCATCTTTTTTTATCATTTTTAGTTTTTATGATCTTGTTTAGCACATAATAATCTTTTTATGCTTTGGAGTTAATAAATATATAAAAATAAAAATAATTCAAAATTGCCCAATATCCCTTACTAACGGCAATAATTTCTTTACACAGTAAGTATACAATGTTTTATACGTATAAAAAAATTGGAAAAAATAATAAAATAGAGATATATTACTAAAAGTGAAAAAGTGAATAACAATTTTTGTAAGAAATTTGAAGGGTGCAAGAAGTAGTAATAGGCTAACAATTTTCATACTTGGATGACCAAAGAGCATCAGAAAGCCCAAATAGCTTTGTTGGAATTATGGGACTAAGCCCAAATCATAATCAAAGTGTACAGATTATTTCTTTTTGCACCTTGTTTATCTTGCACTCTTATAAAACCCATAAACCCCACCAAAGTTTTTCGAAGTTTGAATTTCAAAACACATTAATGCATTTTTGATTTGTAATCTGAAAAGTATTTTTAATATGAAAATACATATTTTATAATGTATTAATTTTCAGATCTAAAATTATGTTTAATACATATTCTGAGATGTAATTTTTAAATGTATTTTAAATTATACAATTCAGAAAATATTTTTAAATTTAAATTTGTTTTCCATAATACACATCATATAATGTATTTTCTTTAAATGTGTTTTAGATTATACAATTCAAAAAATATTTCCAAATCTAAAAATATGATTTAGTATACATTTTGAAATATATTTCAAAATACATAATTCAAAATATATTTTAAAATCTGAAAAAAAAATCAGATGGCCTATTTTGAAAATTATTTAAAAGAAAATAATGCAAAAGGTAATTTGATATTTATGAATTTTACGAGGGTAACTTCTAATTTTGGAATTTTAATAAAATATAATTTGATATTTATTTTTCAGGTTGCACATGCACAAGTGTAACATGATTTGATTGGGGTAATTGCTTTTTTCAGCTTAATTTTTTTCCACATCTTTATTTTCCTGAAAAATTAAAAAAAATATACCTTTATGCGGTTTAATCAGGAAGATTATAAAAAGAATACCAAAATATTTGATTAAAAAAAGTTTGATATATGATTTAAAAACTAAGTATTTTCACTTTTCGCAAACTAATGTAGAAGAAATAGATAGAAATAAAACAGAAAAACAAATGATAAATTTTATGAGTAATGTTATTATAAGAAAAAGTTGTCAAAATTTAATAGTTAAAAAATATTTTTTGAAGATAAAATATAAAAAGGTGTAAGGTTGTTACAAATTTGAGGTGTGAGAAAATAGAGTTGAGATGAGTTGGAAAAATAATGTATCATTGACTTTCAAATCTTAGATATTTTAATTTTATATATATATATATATATATATATATATATATATATATATATATATCATGAGAATATTTTATTATAATGTGAAAATAATTTTTATATAACTAAAGTAGCACAAATTTGATGTACACTTTTTTTTTTTTTTTATATATT
>Ga0099822_1010947_pt1 | contig 11175 bp, 4 predicted proteins | sample CowpeawhiteBW_FD_76839 | JGI IMG/M metagenome (GOLD analysis project Ga0099822, IMG submission 76839) | Root nodule microbial communities of legume samples collected from California USA - Cow pea white BW | ecosystem: Host-associated > Plants > Roots > Nodule | place: USA: California | collected... | reverse complement strand
ATACCAATCATAACAAACTAATGATAATAATAATGTTTATACTACAAATACTAATGTCAATGTTAATATTAATACTAATGTTAACGATAATAATGATAATTTATAATTATATATAAAAATATACATCAGTAACCAAACAAATAAAAAAGATAAGTAATTCAAATATAATCTAGTAGTTAATAAAATTAAAATGTGTGTGACCTAAAAATTATTTGATCAAATGAAATTGAGAAACACCTATTTAAACAAGTAGAGAGGGTGAGCTAATAGTATAAAACATATATATAATTCAAATATAAAAGCACACACACATCAAAGGAACTCTCTCCTTTGATCTCAAGCCACATGGTCACTACCAGCCTCATGATAACATAAGGACTCTCCATCATCAGTCAACAACAAGTAATTTGCTGAATGTGATGAGGCTTAATAACTCTATTGGATCTCCTCAACTGTCGTGTCTCTTGTACTTCCACTTTTTTCCTACAAGATCGTCTTCTGTAACATCCTCTAACACTACTTTTTCCTTCTCTATTACCTTCTTTTCAGTTTCAATATTTGCCTCAAGTTTGTCCTTATACATTGCATTTTTTTAATGTAACATCTCTACTTCTAATGACCTTTTAATTTTGATCATCCTAAAAGCGATATCCTATATCCTTTACTCCATAGGCAATGGAAAGGCACTTTCTTGCTTTCAGATCAAGTTTGTCCCTGTCAGCATCTCTAGCACGAACATAAGAAACACAACTAAATACTTTTAAGTGAGAAAGACTTACATCCTTGCATTGCCATTTCTCCTCATGCTCATTGTTTCTGCCTAAAAGGTCTTTGGTAACCCTACATGAATTCTCATATTCTTTGCCTTCTCATTCAAGGTTCTGAAACTAGATTTCCCTTCACCACCTTCTTTTGGCCGTCTCCAAATATAACTCAATATCCTTGAACATCCAACATGCCTACAAAGATTAACATTCTCTTGAGTCCTAGAACATATATAACATTCTTCAATTTCTAAACTATACTAGTAAAAGTTCTAAGATTTATATCTCCCATGCCTGCAATGTCTAAAGCTTCACCATCTACAAGACGAACTTTGCCAAAATTTCCAGTTTTGAAATTTTTTATCAAGTCATTTGAAGGAGAAGCTTGGAACGATGCTCTAGAATCCATGATCCAGGATTCAAACTTGCTCTCAACACAATAGATCAATGCATCATCAATATCTTATTGTGCTTACATTCACTGTGTTGTCATGCCTCTGTTTTTAGTAACAACAAGAGTAGTACATTGGTTTCTAAAGTGGCCATTCTGTTGACAATTCCAACATGTAATATCCTTGCAAGTTTTGAACTGTCCTTGCTTCTTTGACTTTGATTTGCCACGTCTAGAACCTTACCCTCTTTCAGGCCTTCTACCTATACTTTCAGTGCTTAATAAGGAACCTGTTGATTCTTCGACGTTCTTTCTACGAACATCCTCACTAAGGATTAATCCCTAATGCCTTCAAATGTTAATTTTGTAGTCTCAAATGTATTGGCTATTACCGTGAGAATTCCTGACCAACTACTAGGCAACAAAGATAGCAACAACAAGGAATTAAATTCGGTCACATAATCTATAACACTAGTACCTTCTCGCATCTTCATATTAACTAACTATTGAATCAAGAATACCTTGTTTGATGTCGATGGATTTTCATACATGTTTGGTATTGCCTTTATCAAACCATATGTCATCTTTTCATTGATAATATTGTAAGCAACATTCTTCGCCAATGTTAATCTGACGACGCCCAAAGCCTGTTGATCCAGAAACTCCAATCTTCCCGAGACATAGTTCTTGTTTTATTCTCAAACAAAGGTTGGTACAACTTCTTCTAATACATATAATTCTTAATCTGCATCTTCAGAATTTGAAATCACTTCCGTTTCAAACGTGTCAATCTTCACTTTCTTGTCTTTTGCTATTTCTCTCTCTCGCCTGAATCCTTAAGTTCTTGATACCAATTGTTGGGGATTGCAAACACACACACACATGAAAAATTACAAGACAAAAGTAAAATAACAAGAGCACAAAGGATTTACGTGGTTCCGTCAAAATGACCTACGTGAAACATAAAAATTATATCTAGTTTTGTTTGAATATATTTTAAATCAAACGAAATTAATTTTTGTGGTTTGATTTGGAATAGTTGTGTGGTTTAATCGTATAATGTTTTATTAATACATGTATTTAGCTTATTTTTTTTAACATTATAATGAACAATTTGATTATCTTTTTTACTATAATAAAATATTTGTTTACTTTTATCTTGATATATCATTATGCATTCAAAAATTCATTACGCATATTTTACTACAAAAACTTTTTTTATTTGTGACAAATTTTAATAATAAAAAATAATTAGTCATTATAGTGACAAATTTAGATATCAATTTATAAACTAAAAATTATTGATAACTTTTTAGATACCAATTTATTAACTAAAAATTATTGGTAACTAAAATAGTTTCTAAATTGGTTTCTAAATTAGTCACTATAGTGAACTGATATCTAAATTGGTCATTAACATTAGCTACCAAGGTTTTGTATCTACCAAACAAATTGGTCTCTTAATTTGTATCTAAATTTGTCACTAATGGGACAAATTTAGAAACTCATTTTGATTTTTTAGTTAAAACCTTGGTAGCTAATGTAAATAACAAATTTAGAGACTAATTCACTATAATGACCAATTTAGAATTTATTCTAGTTATCAATAATTTTTTTTATAAACTGGTCACTTAATGACTAGTTATATTTTACCTTAAAATTGGTATTATCTTTCCTTTTGATGGACAACTAGAATAGAATAAAACGTAGTGGCATAAGGGGTGTTTACACGTTTATAACAAAGGATAAATAAATAAGGTGATTATGATCATGTTATATTTATAGATTGTGACATAAATGTCATATGTAAACACATGTATAATAAATGTAAAACATTTAAAGTTAGAGCCATCAAAACGGGGCACTCGGCCCGACCCGACCCGACCTACCATGGATTGGTGAGTTAAACAGATTGACTCATTGGTTCACTGAATTAAAAAAAATACAATTTTTTTGTCCCAAAAAACTAAATTATAATTATGATTAAAATCTAAATAAACTTCGATACAATCCAAAATAATGTTCTATCCCAAATACAAACCAAAATCACAAAAATATTAGGTATGCATTTTCCAAACCAATAAGTTGGCTAAAAAATAATAGCCTAACCCAACCCAAATATAAAAAAGTTGTCTAATCCTTTATTTGCGAGTTGGTTGGTGAGCCAACTCGGGTCACCATGGGTTCAACCTGGGTGAGTCGGGTTCTTAGTAGGCCGGGTCAAAAATTAATCTGTATTAAACTTTGTAAAATAATTTCAACCCAACCTGGCCTGAACCTATGGTGGGCTGAGTTGGCCCACGAATTCTATTTAAAGTGAGTCTTTTTGCACTATTTCCTTCCCATACTTTCATTTTAGTTTAACACTTTTGTCCTCCAAAACTAATAATGTAATAATCATACCATTTGGAAAACTTTTTTTCCTTCGCCTCATTCATACTTTAACCATAATATTTACTCATCACTCACAAATTTATATTAGATACATAAATTTTCCTCTTACACACTTATGTCTTGTATATAAGTTAAATAATATGTACTACAATAATTTTTAAATAATTAATTTTGGTTCAATATGGTTTCGATTGATTCAAATTGAGTTGTGTATCACTGAGACTTTGTAGCTTTTGTAGAGGGTTAACTTTCGAGTTGTCTAATGTTTGAGTTGTCTTGAGTGAAAATTTATTGTGAGAGAAACCTTGAGTTGTAATTTTTTATATTGTTCATTCCTTAATGGACGTAGGAGTTCATTAATACTTCAGCAAATCATGTTATACTTTGTGTATGTGCTTGTTCTTCTTGTTCCTCTATTTAGCCTTGTAGCATTTTAGCACTTATGGTTATACTGTGTATTCTACTTTGTTTATATGGTATATGTTTCTAAGTGAATTGTGAGTTGTTCCACAACAAACTACTGCGATGAGTGTGGAAACTAAGGCTAACTCAATTTGACAACAATCTAAAAAAATCAATATATTTAAGCATATAATTAACCAATTTTAAATAAATTAATAAATTAATAAATCAACATATCTAAGATACAAAAAATAAATTAACAACATTATAAAAATATAGGCTCATATTAAATGTAAATTTTTAAGCTAATAATAGGAACATGGGAGTGCGAAACGCGAGCAACAATGGAGGAGGATGCAATCCTTGACGCATTTTGGAAAGTTACACAATCCCATCATAATGCAGTACCCTGGAGAAGAATGAAGTACCGTGGACATGAATGACAGTAAAAAACATGAACTTTAGGAATAAAAAACCTCAAGGAAAATGCAAACTCAAGGAAAAACGCAAAAGAAATCAAATGGGGAAGAAAGAAAAACCAACCAGTAGTGTTTGATATTGAGTGGTAGACCACATGTTTGATAGACCTTCAATGAAGCAAACTCATTTCAGTACAATACATAATCATTAGGGTATGCATGTATCTTTTAATGCCCAAAATTCACTAGACGTAAAATTTTCTTCACTTCGTAATTACGGATAGGTAATGTGTTATTTTATGGAAGCATTTCCTTCAGCAACGCCAACAATTTTGTGAAACTTTTGTTGGTCCATCCATTCCATGTTTTTAAACTCAAAAATTCAAAGTCGTTGATAGTCGTGTAAAGTTAGCGCATCTAGGGTACAACTCTTCCTATAAATCAAACTTAAGAGAATCATATAAATGAGCTCTTGCAAAATTTTCTTCACCAACATCAAGTACCATGTCCTCTAAATAATAACTCATCCATTCGTCTACATAATCTGTTCATCGTGACGTCATAGGCTTGTGTAGTAGTTCTCCATGCCAAGTTCAAATTGTATAACTCCTCACTATACCAAGGATGAATGGATGATCACGCATTGTGTCGAAGTCCTGACTTATTTGATTAAGACAACGAACACAAGAACAAAAATATGTCCTGTTCATAGAGATTGTGTGTTCTTGAGCATATTGCAAGAACTCAGAAAAAAACTCCATCAATCTCAAATTTTTAACTCTCACAGGGTGAGATCCTACCCATTCAATTTTTTTTTTATAATTTTCTAACATGTATATAAAGAAGTATAACATCATATATTTGATAAATTTTGGTGGCATTTCGCATTAGTGTTCGAAGTACACAAAGTAAAAGTGATCACTCATGACCACAATCAAATATGTATTCGAAGAACAACACAAAATGGTTTCAACTAAAATTTTATCAAATTTATGCATAAACTTCAATGTACATGTTATAGTAAATTATAATTTTTCCAAACAGTCTGATCGGACAATTCAAGATTTAATATAAACGATTAAAATTTTAATCATTTGTACTAAAACTCAAATGAGAACTAAGGTTCGCTCAATGTTTAACTAAAAAGCACCTAATTTATAAATTCATCAAACACATCAAATAAATTTAAATTAATGCGAAAACCAATATGGTAGATCGAATATCCTTTGGAGAAAATGAGCACCACAAGCATCAATGAAGTAAAATGGAGTGAAAAAGAGTGCAATAGACCTCAATGAATGGAACACTAATAATTGGAATTATTATGTTTTATTTTTTTTTATTTTTATATATATTTTTATATTATTATTATCTTTTCAAATATTTCAAATTTTATTTAATAAATTTGGAAAAGATAAATGTGTGGTTTATATTTTGTAGATAAGTGAAAATCTCAAAGATTTAGGAAGATTATCAACAGAATCAGTAGAGTACTGAATATTAAAAGAATATCAACAAAATCATCCACCAAGTTGGTTACTTCAATTACCAAACAAAATATTTGAAGAATATCTAAAAAATATGGAGTTTCAGAGGATTAAAAGATATATATTTAATATATTCAAGATAATTCAATACAAAGTACAAAGTTGCGGGCCTAGTCCAATTTGAAAAATCTATAAATAAGGCACCTAACAAAGGTGAAAGGAACAACCCTTCTAGTAGACAGGAAACCCCTATTGGGGAAAAAACTCCTCTTTGGGGAGAGATGGAAATATGGCAGAGGTGCATTTTGAAGGCCATAAACATTCATATTCATCATTATTCTAGTATTCAGAATGTTAAAGAGTAGCTAACTCCCTTATTCATGGGGGTTTGATGTCTTGTGGTTGCATAATTGTCCCGTGGCGAAGGTCAAGTGAGCCGAGTCATAATCTAAGTGTCAGATTCCTTGGAAGACAATTGATGAGGGGGAGATTGTTGCATGTGGCATCAATTGTCCCGTGGCAGACAAAAAGTGAGCCGGGTCATAATCGAATCGTGGCGCTTGGGATGTTACATTCTTAAGTAAAAAGAGTTGTGTCCTGACTATTAGCTATAACTTTTAGCTAAGTGGTAAGTGCTCAATCCAACCATTCGTATTAGAGCCACGATCATGAGTTCGATTCCTCGTGGACAATTGTTAAAGGCGAGATTGTTATGGGTTGCACAATTGTCCCATGGCGGAGGCCAGGTGGGCCGAGTTATAATCCAATTGTGAGATTCCTTGGAAGACAATTGATGAGGGGGAGATTGTTGCATGTGGCATCAATTGTATTGTGGTAGAGATTATGTGGGTCGGGTCACAATCGAATCATGGCACTTGGGTTGTTACACTCTTAAGTAAAAAGATTTGTACCTTGACTATTAGCTATAAGTTTTGTCCAAGTGGTAAGCACTCGATCCAACAGGATGTAATGTATTCTTAGCTCTTTTTGAATTTCACTATTCAATATAATTATTTTCTATCACTCTTGTGTTCTATTCTTGTTCTAACTGTATGATAATGGTCTCTAATTATTGGACATGATATTATAACCTAGACTAGAGTATACAACTAATTGATTGTGCATCTAGACATAGAGTACATCATTGGTCATTGTTAAGACTTTGGCAAGTGTACAAAGTCGTGCAAGTAGTAACCTGTATGACCAGGATATCGTTTCCCAAGAGACTCGTGTATACTAAATAATTGTGCAATTAATAACTAATTTAAACAAAAGAATAATTCCATAATTTTGAGTTTCATATATGAAAGTAAATTTTTGTATAATTTATTAAAGATGAACTTTGGAACTTAAAGGCACTTAATGAATGGAAAAGATTAGAAATGATATGAATTGATATTGTCGGGGTTAGAATTCACCTACTTTGCTCTCATATAACTACAATTTTACATCCTCTACATCAATATGCTAATGTGAACCTACAATTCTACTCAAACCCTAATTCCTTAGTGGATTGAGCCTAAATTTCTTTATTAAGAGTCAATCTCTTAAACTCTTAATAAGCAAATCCTCTTTATTACTAGTGCAGTTTTGGCTTTTTAACTCGTGTTATAGGTCTCGATTGTCGCTTAACCGAAGCATAAAATGGCACGGTGGCATTTTTGTAATTTTTTTCCAACTTTTATACCTCGGTTCAACATATACTCGAAGTAGAAAATGCCTTTCTACTTTGGTTCTAAGAAATCCGGTGCCAAAAAGTTGGCCAGTATTTCAAAAATGCCAATAGGGTGATATTTGGCCTCGGGTGAAATTGAACTAGTGCCAAAAATGGTTTTCTACATCGGTTAAAAATTGAACTGATCCAAAAAAGTTGGCCAGTATTTCAAAAATGCCACTAGGGTGATGTTTGGTCTTAGGTGAAATTGAACTGGTGCCAAAAAGGGTTTTCTGCCTCGGTTAAAAATTGAACCGAGGCCATAAGTTCTGTTAGGGTTCAAAAATGCGAATCCCTTTTTCTTCTTCTTTTTCTTTTTTTTTCTTCTTCCTCATCCCTACAATTTCACTCCTCACGCCTGCTGCTGCTGTTGCGCTCTGACCACTCATGCCACCATAGGTTTGCTGCTCCTTCTACCTCGCACTACCACGTCGCATCGTTGGGTCTCCTTCCCCACGAACGCTGCTACAATCCACGGTGATGCTGCTCATGGTGAATATTTGTGGTGAACATTGGTGGTTCTATCTTCGATGATTGTTGCAAGACGATAATGGATTCATTGATGTGTGAAAGTGCGAGTGGCGGAGGTTCCTAGGTGGCGTGGTGGTTTTCGATGAATCAAAGATGGATGGCGACTTCCATGGTGGTTCAAAGGTGGTAGAGGAACCTAGGGTTGATTTTCTATCACACCATATGGCTTTGATTCTCATAAGAACCAAGGCAGAATGTGGGTTTTCTACTTCGGTTCACACTCGAGGCCAAAATATGACCCCATTTGGCCTCGTCCTAATATGCTTCGATTCTGGAACCGAGGCAGAATGAAAAAAAATAACCGTTGTCAAATCCCCTTCCTGCACTAGTGTATGCATTAGGGTTTAAGACAACCAATGGGTGAAGCCCAATTCCTAGATACAAGTTCCATTGAGTTTTCTTATTCCAAGTCAAGGTTTCTAAAGATATTTCCACACCCAATGAACCAAATATCATGCAATGGATGACCAAATCATTGCAAGCATTAAGTTAAGAAACAAGAAGACTAGCATTCAATGAAAGAGACATTTATATATTCAAAACATTGCAATTACATAAGAGTGCAGTGGCTACATCTAACTCCAACAAGAATGGGTTTAGCTCTCCATTGTCATGGAGAGCTCAAGCTTACAAATGGAATAATGGAAGAGAAATGAGATACAAAATGGAAGAAGAAGCTGTTCCCTCAAGCCCTAGCACACTTCCAAGCTCTCCAAAATGAGTTTCTCGCGCCTCCCATGTCCAAAGATGACTCTCCATCGAGCAATCCAGAAGAAATAGGTTAAGTTTGCCACATCAGCATAGGCATCACTCAGCGCCACCCCCGCACCACTGAACACCCCAGTTTACGAGTCAATCAATGCTCAACGCTGGACAACTGACGCTTAGCACCTAGAAATGCAAATCAAATAGCGCTTAGCAGTGGCCAACTAGCACTTAACGCCCAACAATGCGAGAAGAATTGCGCTTAGCGCTGACTTTTCTAACGCTTAGCGCTCGCTGCATGACTTTGAATCTTCGAAAATGGTTTTTCTTCTTTCTTCTATGGTTGAAAGCTTCTTTGGCCTGAGGCAAAAGCTGCCTATCACTGAAATTTCACACAAAAAATGGGGATTAGTGGTATAATTAGATCAATGTAACCTAAAATGTAATTATTCACAAAAACAAAGTAAAAGTGATGATTAAGTGGGTTAAAAGTTCAAGATAAGTTGATTCTGTCAACAAAAGATAAGTAAGATAATGGTAAAAATCAACATTATCAATCATTCATAACATCAGAATTTTGATTATTAATGCGAACTTATAATAAAAATTGCTAAGATATTAGGGTTTTTATTATTCAAGTTTAAACTCGCCGCTAAGACATTAGGGCTTGTTCATAAGGTGTGAATGTTAAAGTAGGAATTAGAAGAATATTATTTGGTGTTTTTTCTTTGAATTGGATCATGAAACCCAATCCAGTGAAGCCTTTATCATGCATTGTTGTACACCATATGTTTGATAAAAATAAAAAAAAGTTTTATTTTTGTTTTTTGTGAAATTTGTTGTCTAATTGAGTTATGAATTGTAAGAGTTGCCAAGTGTTTCACAAGTCTCTTGAGAAACGATTCTTAGACTTTCTACTTTATTATTTGTGCGATTTAGTACACTTGCCAATCTCATAATAAAAACTAACCTTAATGCGAAAACCAATCGTTTAGAATGAATCCTTTGGAGAAAACGAGCACCACAAGCATCAATAGGAGTAAAATGGAGTGAAAAGGAGTGTAATGCACCTCAAAAGCTTGTTGTCGCCGTCTCCTTGCTACAATGGAGCCTTGCACGCTATGAAACAATAAAAATGTGACCTCTCACATCTCTTTTTTTCCTGTCCTTATTTTATAGACTAGACGTCATACCTTCCTACAAACGTCTATTTCAAAATTGACGTCGGAGTTAGGACTAGCCGATGTCAATTGATGTTGAACCTAGGGTTAGTTGACGTCAATTTTGAATTAGATGTGTATTGGAGGAAGATCCTACGTCTCATTAGATGAAATATTTATAAAAATGCCACAATGCATTTTTACTTTTGAATTTTGCTACGTTTGATATGCAACTTGTGATGTTGAAAGCCTATTTTACACTGGTGATAACTATTTTTGTGTTGGTGTAAGTATTTTTAATTTTAAAAGTAAATAGGTTTATTTAATTAAACTATGAAGTAATTTGTCTTAACAACGGACAAAAATAGAAAACTCAAAAAAAAAAAAAACAAAATATCCATGATAAAGATCAAATTAATGTTAAAGATATCATTTTAAGTGCCATTTGGATCGATCTCTTTAAGGGAAAAAGTAAAGTTAAAGTTAATTAAAGTTCTCTCAAAACATGTTTTCCACAAAGAACTGCCGATGAAGATCCCTTCCTCATCGTCATATACATGGTTAAATTTTACCTTTTAGTTTTTTCACTTTTGGTCACTTTTAACTTATTGAGAGTTGAAGGTTCGCTATGGAAACTTCGATTTTGTGTGTATATGCTTCTGACAGATTCAATGCGTGTCTGGTTTTAGTTTCAGAACTTAGTTTTATGTTGCTATACTTGTCTTTTTCTAAAGTACCACAAAGAATAACTCTCACCTCTCATTACTTGTGCAAACTGTGAGCAGAGAGAGATGGAGAGAAGAGTATAATGCATACACTGATAGAGAGTTAGAGAAATTAGAATGCATTTCTCATATATCAGAAAGTGGAGGATACAAAGTATTTATACAAAACAGAAATGTAACAGGAACTAATCACTGCAAAACTTAATGCAGTTATTACAGTTATGATATTTTGAATTACAACAACAACACACCCCTCTTAATCCAAAATATTAATCAATTTCAAACCCAGCAGCTCTCTCAACTTTTCAAATCTGCTTTGTCTTAGAGCTTTTGTAAACACATCAGCTACTTGATCCTCTGTAGGACAGTACACCAGCTCCAATCTGCCTTGGCTTACTTGATCTCTTAGAAAGTGGAACTTTGTTTCTATATGTTTACTTCTTCCATGGCATACGGGATTTTTTGACAAACTGATGGCAGATT
>Ga0099822_1010945_pt1 | contig 11177 bp, 3 predicted proteins | sample CowpeawhiteBW_FD_76839 | JGI IMG/M metagenome (GOLD analysis project Ga0099822, IMG submission 76839) | Root nodule microbial communities of legume samples collected from California USA - Cow pea white BW | ecosystem: Host-associated > Plants > Roots > Nodule | place: USA: California | collected... | reverse complement strand
TTAAAATAAATTAACATGTAAAAGTATAATAAAGTTATTAATTTATATAACAATAAACTATACTTTTTATAATTTATTAAATTATTGATGGCTTATAAAATTTGCATAATAAATTTAAAGTAATTTTTTTTATTGATCCCTTGATAAATAGTAAGAAAAAAATTCTCATTAATTTCTCTCACAAACTAGTTCCGAAACTTTTTTGTCATTAATAATAGTAATAAGCAATTTTTTTTACTAATTTTTCTTGCAAATTAGTTACGAAATCTTTTTGTCATTCTAAACAATGAGAGATTAATCTGAAATAAATTATCTTATTAATTGTCCTCACAAATTAGCTACAACCTTTTTGATCATTGATCCCTCGCTAAAATATGAGAAATTAGTGAAAAATAAACTCTTTTGTTAATTTTTCTCACAAATTAATTACGTACTTTTTTGTTGATAATTCCTCACTATTTAGTAAGGAATTAGAGAGAAATAATTTCTCTCGCTTATTTCACTCACAAATTTGTTATGAATTTTTTTAGTCGTTGATCCTTCGCCTCTTGTTAATTTGTTTGCAAATTAGTTATGAAATATGTTTGTGGTTAATTCCTCTAAATAATAAAAAATTAGTGAAAAATATATTTTTTTGGTAATTTATCTTGCAAATAAAGAGTTTTGTTATAGTAAAATTAAGTTTTAGTTATTAATTATAATGGTACAATTTAATATATAAATATAATAATTATTTTAATTTATTCAATTAAAAATATTAATTAATAAAAAATAAAAATGTTTATATAATTAAATATCTTCACAATATTTATTTATAAAAAAAGTTATATATATATATATATATATATATATATATAAACAAATTAAAAAGAAAACAAATTTTAAAAAAAAGTAACGTCGACTCGAGCTCGTTAACTTGTCAGGGAATATTACACTTTGGACCCATTTTCTGATGGTAGATCAACGTAACTGACATATTTTGTACGGTCAAAGTGTAAGTCAGACTAAAACGGATCGAAGTGACATCACATCTACAAAAGAGTCCATGTTTTAGCTAGCTCTGTGTACTGATGCAAAACTAGTTAAAATTGTTTAAAATTAATATTAATAAGTATATTTATTACATATATTTATTAAAGTGTTAAATAAAAAAATTAATATTAATATATTACAAAGATTGAAGTAAAAGTTTGTGCTGGTTATGTAAAGAACTAATGCAAAACTAGTTAAAATGGTTCAAAATTAATATTAACATATTTATTCAAGTATATTTATTAAAGTATTAAATAAAAAATTAATATTAATATGTAAACGTTTGGGCTGGTTATTAAAGAACCGATGCAAAACTAGTTAAAATGGTTTACAATTAATATTAATATATTTATTAAAGTATTAAATATAAAATTAATATTAATATGTAAACGTTTGAGCTGGTTATGTAGAGAACTGATGCAAAACTAGTTAAAATAGTATAGAATTAACATTAATATATTTATTAAAGTATATTTATCAAGCATAGTTTTTAAAGTATTAAATAAAAAATTAATATTAATATATTGTAACTAAAACATTAAAAACTCTCTCAATGAGTTTTGGCTAGCCTAGCGAGCAATATTCTTTGGATTTTAAATAAACAAATTCATTTAGTGTGATGTCTCCTATGAATGTAACGTTGTTTCTCATGTATTTGATAATTTGATCTTTTATTATTATTTAAGAGATAATTACATTATATTTGAAATTTGATAAAAGAATGGAAATATAAACTTAAAGACGAGTTTATAGATATATGGTTTATCCTTCTCTAGCATAATTAATTTAATCATTATCAGTGACAGATCTAAACTAATAATCTTGAATAAGCCAAAATAATACACTCAATTTCTATATGTAATTACTATCACTAATACAACAAAAATTTATATATGAAATTCTTACGTGTAATTATACGAATCTTAAAAAACAAGTTCTCTAATTTAACAATTGGATCATTCTTATCATGGTTTAGAATATGTGAAGAGGTCAAATATGTGTTATTTTCTTCTTCACAGCTACCTTCCCTTTTATAACTCTTGAAAAATGAAACTATATTTTTCATCAATATACATTTAAAAATGGAATGAGAGACGTAATTATTTAAAAAAAAATTATAAAAATTAAGCTATAATTAAAACTCAGTTATGAAAAAATACATAGTAAATAATTTTTCTTTTTATGTACATAAAAAATAACTATACAAAATGCTCATAAGATAAAACATAATATTATCAAACTAATATTTTCCTATCAAGTGAGACAAGATAGTAATTTTTTTTTCTTTAAGAATGAAAAAAAAAATGAGAAATAAGAGCATAAATACTCATGTCGTGTCTGTAAGAACTCCTATCCCAGCTTCTCATCAACTTATATCTTAATTTATGTGACTTAGATATTTTTGAAGAAAAGAAATATATGTTACTAGATGATAATTCGTAATAAAAAAAACAATTGACATATTATCCTATATATGATCAAAAATTCATATAAATTTAATCATTATCTTCATGATTATTTCCATAATCAATTTAATTTATCATTACAAGAAATATTTCATTTCATAAACCATATATACTTCATCTCAATTTAAATGCCAATAAATCAAACCAACTCTTCCATTTCATTAATTTAATATCCAAATATAATATAATACTTAAATATAAAAAATAGTGAAAGATAAATCAATTTTAGCATTTAAAAATATTTAAAAACTCATTTATTTGAAGTTCATAAAATACTCTCTTGCTCAACCAACTTTGGGCTTGCTCAACAAATCAAATACATTTTGAAATCCACTTAGACAAAATTATACTCGCTAAACCAAGGCCTCAATACAACGAGTGCATTTTGGCTCGTCCAACAAAAATTCTTCTTATATAATAATGACCACTGGAAGATTTTAAAAAAATAGTTTCATTGAGCAAAAATATATATCATTCAATGACATCAAACACGGGAAGGGACTCTCCCAATGAGACTTGATTCACTTAGTGAATCAAAACACTAAGAATCTTATTTAAAGGCTTGCCCAATAAATTTTAACGAACCTATAACAAGCAATGCTCTTTGGATTTTAAATATACAAATTGCACTTAGTGGGATGATGATTTGTCCAAACAATCTACATAATTCAAAATCCAAAATGACATATTTGATCATTAAATTGGCTCAAACTAAATTTTTTTCTTCATTTCTTGCCAAAATAGATATATATACAATTGAAAACAACATCACATTGAACTAATTTGATTAAAATAACCAAAATTTAAACTATCCAAAATACTTAACATACCATAAATAAGTCAAGAATATCAATTTAAACAAACCCCTCAGACCCCCTTCAACTTTGAGTTATGAAAAGCCAAAAAAAGATTATAAATTTAAGATTTAGAATTGAGAATGTAAGTCTATTCAAAAGGCACGTCAAGAAGGAGGGATTCTCAAAAAGACGATTGTAGAGAGAAAAGATGCATAAACCACCCCAACTTTGAGATATGAAAAGCCAAAAAAAAAAAAAAAAAAAAAAAAAAAAAAAAAAACACTTCAAAAAACCAAAAAAAAAAAAAACAAAAAAAAAAAAAAAAAAAAATAAAAAAAAAAAAAAAAAAAAAAAAAAAAAAAAAATATATATATATATATATATATATATATATATATATATATATATATATATATATATATATATATAACAAATTGTATTAAAATATAAAATATTTACATTATCTTAATCTTAATTTTCTAATTCTAAAATAATAATCAATTTTTAAAATTGAAAGATATTTTTAAAACAAAATTATTTCTTAAAAATTAATTTAATAAACCTTAAAAATCATGAACGATATCGTCTTACATAATCTTACTTTTGAATTGGATGATAGTGAATTTAAAACTATTCTGAATGAAGTTGAAGTTGATTAACACAATGTTATCTTCAAATCATTATAAAGTGTTATCAACTTTCATGTCAATATGAACTAGTTGAAAGATACCTCTTATTTATTATCGAATTAGTTAAATCAAGCTCAAATCTCAAGGTACGTTCTCCACCCTTCCTCGCATTTTACAAAATATCAATCGACAATCACACATGAACAAATCAAAAATAGTCTCGTCAAATGGCTTTACGTGATCTTTTTTTTTCTTCTGAAAATAAAATTACAAAATTATTGATCCGTGAATTTCACCTTTTAAATACGGATTTAGATGGAGTGCAAACTTAAATGAGTACGGACTTAAACAAAGGTCTACCGTATGATAAAGAAACAAAAGACATTATAACATAATACAAATTAGGTTTAATTACTCTTTTGATTGCAATTTTTATCCAAAAGTGTCAAATTAGGTTTTTTTAAGTTTTAAGTTGGTCTTGATTTTTTACAAATTGATGCAATGTGGTTCTTTTCATTAAATTTCTTAAAACGGATCAAAGATTTTTCATCAAAGTTGAAATTGTTAATGATGATTTGCTTTATTAATTTAATTAACATACTCATAATACCAATTTTGATAAAAAAAACATTGATTCACTTCATATGTATAAAAAACAACTCTAGCTAAAAATAATTATTTTTTAGGGTAAAATAAAACATTCCTAAATATAAATCATTGGATTAAAATGTGTAATAACAATCAAATGGGTATATAATTATAGGTTCAGAACTTTCTTTTTAAGTAATTTCGGATAAATAAATAATTTAAATGAATGAATATAATTCAAAACCACTGCATAAACAGGGCCAACTTTCCTATTTTTCAAAATTTATTAAAATTTTTACTTAAATTTTATTAATTTGCTATGTATTTTTTTAAATAGTATTTAAAAGTTAAAATTATTTTTTAGTTATAATGTTTAGCAGTATTAATTTAATAATTAAATAATAAATAAATTATAATCTATATTATTTAAAAAAACAAATTATAAACAATAACAAATATATAAAAATATAAAATAGTAAAATTTATTAAAATATAAAATAGTAATAATTATTGGAACTAAATTTTTGTAAAAAAATAATAATCCAATAATAAGATTAAAAATAAAAAAAAATATTAAAGTATAAAAAAAAATAAAAAAAGTTAAACACAATCAAATTTTAAAATTATAATATATTTGAATTGAGTTTAGTATACGTAGATGTAAATGTTATAATTGTATATAGTATATAGGTATGTTATTAAAATGAATTTTTAATTTTGTAAAAGAATAATTAAATAATTAAATTCTTACCTAATAACATTTAATGAAAAAAGGTATGATCATTGTTAATAGTAAATAATAATGAGAAAAATGAATGTTTTTTTTTTTATATTTCAGTTTACCTATAAGACATTTTGAATTAGACTATATTAGTATAAATTGGAAGTAATCAGTGTTCTTAGCAAAATAATGAAAAAGTCAATGTAAATCATATTCACTTATGAATTTGAACTTTCACTTCGGAAATTAATAGAATAAATTGAAATTAATGACTGAAAGAGTTGACCTAGTACTAGTATGCAATTTCAGCTTTAGATATAATAAAAAGCTCAGAATCATATGACAAAAGGTATTTCATTTATAGCTTTTTATATTTTCAGTGTTAACAAATGTTATATGCAAAACTGTTTAAATATTAAGTCCTACTAAAGTAGTAAAATCTGCCATAGAAAAATAAATTTTAGAGTAGATTTGAGAAAACTTTGGTTATCTTTAGTGCATTATTTATTCCAATACGTGTTTGTTTTTAATATTTTTTTATTTTTTAGGAAAATTATCATAATTAAATGTATTTTAAAATAAATAAGATTTGAATTTGTTTTAATAATAATATACAGGTATGATGAGAGTCAAAATACCTCATAACATAATGTAATCGAATAATTTATTTACTACATAGTAATATGTCCTTAAAAATAATTTTATATATAGATTATTGGATATTAAAATGTGTAATAATAATCAAATGTGTATATAATTATATAAGTTCAGGATTTTTTTAAAGTAATGTTTGGATAAATAAATAATTTAATGAGTAAATATACTCTGAGATCGTGCGTAAACACGAACAGACTTTTTACTTTTTATTTTCAAAATTTACTAAAATATTTATTTAATTTTTATTAATTTTCTATATAGTTTTTTAAATTTTATTGAAAAGTTAAAATTATGTAAAATATTCAGTTATAATTTTTCAATAATGTTAACGGTATTAATTTAACAATTAAATAATAAATAATTTTCAATGTATATTATTTAAAGAAATAAAATTATAAACAATAATAAATTAAAATATAAAATAGGAATATAAGTTAAACATAATCTAATATTCCTTAAAATATAAAATAGTAATAATTATTGGAACTAATTTTTTGTTAAAAATATAATACAATAAAGAAATTACGAATAATAAAAAATGTATTAAAATATAAAAAAGAGAGTTAAACATGGTCAAATTTTAAGAGAAATAATATATTTGAAATGATTTTTTTAGTAGATGTAAATGTTATAATTGTATATAATATATAGGCATGTTATTAAAATGGATTTTTAATTTTGTACAGGAATAATTAAATTATTAAATTATTACCTAATAACATCTAATGAGAAAGGTATGGTCACTGTTACTAGTAAATAATAATGAGAGAAATGAAAGTTTTTTGAAATTTCATTTATTTAGAAGACATTTAGAGTTAGACTATATTACTATAAATTGGAAGTAATCACTGAAAAAGTTAATGTAAATCATATTCATTAATGAATTTGAGCTTTCACTTAAGAAATTACTATAATAAATTGAAATTAATGACTGAAATTTGTGTTGACCTAGTATTAGTTATGTCATTTTAGGTTCAGATATAATAAAAAGCTCACAATCATGTGACAAACGTATTGTATTTGTAATTTTTCGAAGAAAAATAAATTTTAGTGTAAATCTGAGAAAATTTTTGTTATCTTTAGTGTATTATTTATTCTAAGATGTGTTTTTTTTCTCCTTTTTTTGCAATACTTTTTTTTTTAGGAAAAAGATCACAATTAAATGTATTTTAAAATTAATAAGATTTGAATTTGTTTTAATAATAATATATAATGCGTAATAATCAAATGAGTATATAATTATAGGCTCATGATCTTGTTTTTAAGTAATGCTTGGATAAATAAATAATTTAAATGAGTAAATATAGTCTGAGACCCGTGTGAAACACGGGCAAACTTTTTTGCTTTTTTATTTCAAAATTTATTAAATTTGTAGTAATTATTGGAACTAAATTTTTGTAAAGATAAATATGATCCAATAATAAAATTACAATAATAAAAACTATATTAAAATATAAAAAAAGTTAAACATAATCGAATATCAAAATAATAATATATTTAAAAGGTAATATATTTTTGTAATTGAGTTTATTATATGTAGACGTAAATGTTATAATTGTATATAGTATATAGGTATGTTTTTAAACTGGTTTTTTAATTTTGTAAAAGAATAATTAAATAATTAAATAATTACCTAATAACGTTTAATGAAAAAGGTATGGTCATTCTTAATAATAAATAATAATGAGAGAAGTTAATGCTGTTTGGTATTTCATTTATATAAATTGAATTAGACTATATTATTATAAATTGGAAGTAAACGTTGTTCTCACTAAAGTAATGAAAAAGTTAATATAATTCATATGAGTTTTCACTTAAGAAATTAATAGAATAAACTGAAATTAATGACTGTAATTTGGCTTGACTTATGTAATGTTAACTTCAAATGTAAATAATAAAGAAAAGGTCGGAATCATATTATATATGTAATTTTATATATTTGGTGTTAGTAAATGGTTAAAATAATGAATCCAATACATTTGACTATTACTAAATAACATATGTGTCAATTCTCTTAACTATTAAAATAATTCTAATAAAATTCAAAAAATTAAAATTTTTGTACCAAGACTACATTTGTTTTTATTATACTAAAGATAAAATATAAGTATTTAGTCAGATTTAATTCTTAATATTACAAAGTTAAAGGTATTCTCTAACTTTTTTTTTTTTGAAGAGTGTGTAATATATTTTACCAAAATTAAAGTATTTGGTATCTAATTATACACATTATCAAACCTTAAAGTATTACTTTCACCTATTGAATGATTTATTTTGTTTCAGAAATTTATTGAAAATAAAAAATTGTTTATTCACTAAGAAATTAATGTGTTTTATGATTTTCTAATTTATAATTGACAGTAAAAATATGTTAAGGAATGTAATAAAGACACTGTTCCTGAACTAATCAAACCTTAAGCAAGACTTTACAGAATTCATTCCAACAAAAAACAATCTTGTCATCATCATATGAAACTATAATTAAATAATAACGTAAGAAGTCATTTATATCAATAAATGTATCTTAATTGCGTTATTTTTAAGCTAATTAACTTCACACTCACATATATATACTGGTTATTGTTGACATAGACCTCTCACAGAAGGGAATAAGAAAGGTTGGAACAATGTGTTCATTTGACAGAAGAGTTTCCATAGGATGGGTGTTAATTATGGTTGTTTTTTTGTCCTCTGCAAAGAATGCTATGTCGGTCGATCTCCATCTCCATGTGCAGGTCACAAATTCTTTGGCTTCAAAAATTATACTATCTGTTTATTGCAACCATGTTGATTTTAAGCAGCGTCTTATTAATCCCGATCAGTCTTATCAATGGGATTATTCTGGAGATCTTCCACCTTCCATACAACCATTCCTATGTTTATTTCATTTAGGTGACGACCTTCAACTTTATATGTTTAATTTTGTTACATTGTTTGATTCAGATTGTAAACAACACTGTCAATGGTTCGTAAAAGAAGCTGGACCATGTAGGTATTACGAGTCCAAGGAAGTTTGCTTTAAATGGCTCCCTCACATAAAGAGTCTTAATTCGTCTACTGAACTAAAACATTAGAGTCTTAGTTAAAGACTCTCTCAATGAGTTTTGGCTGCCTGGTTTAGCAAGCAATGTTTTTTGGATTTTAAATAAACAAATTGACTTATTGTGATGTCCCATATGAATGTAACGTTGTTTCTCATGTATTTGATAATTTATTTTTATTATTATTTAAGAGATAATTATATTATATTTGAAATTTGATTAAAGAATGGAAATAGGAATTTAATGAGGACTATATAGATATATCGATTATCCTTGTTTAGCATAATTAATTTAATTATTATTAGTGGCGGATCTAAACCAATAATCTTGGATAAGTCAAAATAATACACTCAATTTCTACATGTAATTACTATCACTAATATAACAAAATTTATGTATGAAATTCTCACTCGAATCTTACAAAACAAGTCCTCTAATTTAACAATTGGATCATGAATACCATGTTTTAGAATATGTGAAGAAGTCGAATATGTGTTGCTTTCATCTTTAGGACTATCTTCCCTTTTATAACTTTTGAAAAATGAATCTATATTCTTCATCAATAGACATAGTAGATAATTTTTTCTTTTATATTCATAAAAAATAACTATACAAAATGCTTATGAGATAAAAAATAATATTATTAAATTAATATTTCACTATTAAATAAAACAAGATAGTAAAAAAAAAATTCTTTAAAAATGGAACAAAATAAATGAGAAATAAGAGCATAAATACTTATATCGTGTATATAAAAATTTCTATCTATCTCAGCTTCTCATCAGCTTATACCTTAATTTATGTGACCTAGATCATTATTAAAGAAAAGAGATATATGTTACTAGATGATGATAATTCTTGATACACAAAAACAATTGGCATATTATCATTTATATGATCACTAATTCATATAAATTTAATCATTATCTTCATGATTATTTTCATAATCAATTTAATTTATCATTACAAGAAATATTTCATTTCATAAACCATATATACTTCATCTCAATTTAAATGCTAATAAATCAAACCAACTCTTTCATTTCATTTACTTAATATCCAAATATAATATAATACTCAAATATAAAAAAAAGAGTGAAAGATAAATCAATTTTAGCATTTAAAAATCTTTAAAAACTCATTTATTTGAAGTTCATAAAATACTCTCTCGCGCAGCCAACTTTCGGTTTGCTAAACAAATCAAATACATTTTGAAATCCACTGAGATAGAATTATACTCGTTCAACCAGGGCCTTAATACAATGAGTGCATTTTGATTAGGGGTGGCAAAACGGGCAAGTCCGACCTGTCTATGGCCCGTAAAAAACGGGATGGGCCGGACTGGCCCGTCAAATTGAAACGGGCCAACAATCACAACTTATCCCCTATTGAACAGGCTAACGGGCTAGACCGAGCTGGCCCGTCCACTTTTTTTTCTTTTTTTTAATTTTTTTAAAACTTTTTTAATTTGTTTTTAATTTTTAATTTTTTAAAATTTGTTTAAATTTACATATAAATTATTATTAAAGGCATATTTAATCAAATAAAATATTTTTAAAATTTTCAATTGATTAGTTAATGTTTTTAATTGGATAACTTAAAATAATTATTCAATTTACATATTAAATTATTCAATTATAACTAATAATTGAAACTTAATTTGTAGGTGTTAATCATTTAAATTATAATACTATTATATATTTACATATTTAAAAATATAAAAAATAATCTTTTTAATTACTTTTATTTTATTTTATTTTTTTAAAACTGGCCAACGGGCCAAGACGGGCTGGCCCGTACTTTAGCCCATCAAGTTGATGGGTTGGACGGGACGGGCCAAAACGGACTGACGAGTTGAAAACCATTCGATCCGCGAAAATAATAGTATAAGGTTTCATAGGTGTATGGCAACGGGGCGGGACGAGCACGAGTTTCGCTATCCCATACTCATCCCCATAAAAAGAATTCATCCACATCCCATACCCAAACCCAACGGGTATTAAACTTTTGACTCATCCTCATCCCCACCGGGTAACGGGTATAATCTCGTACCCATACCCATACTCATTTTCTTACTATTTCAATATTAATTTTAATTAATTTTTATAAAAAAAAAATTATGATAAAGGAAACATAATATTATCAAATATTCAATATTAGAATGATGATTGTTTCTTTGATATCAAATACTTTAAAATAAATTATAATTTTTTACATTTTATATTATAATACCAAATAAAATTTCA
>Ga0099822_1010943_pt1 | contig 11180 bp, 7 predicted proteins | sample CowpeawhiteBW_FD_76839 | JGI IMG/M metagenome (GOLD analysis project Ga0099822, IMG submission 76839) | Root nodule microbial communities of legume samples collected from California USA - Cow pea white BW | ecosystem: Host-associated > Plants > Roots > Nodule | place: USA: California | collected... | reverse complement strand
TATGTTTTCTTCTTCCTTTAATTGTTCTTGGTTTTCTATGGTTTATGTGCTTTCCATTTCCTTTTCATTTTGAATCAATCCATCATCTTCTTCTCTTGAGCTTTGTGAAAGGAACCTTCACATTTAGATAGCTTGCTATCTTAATGTCTAGTGGAGATTTCACTTAGCTTGCTTAATCAACTCACACCATATTCAATAATCTTAAAAAGAAACAAGATAATCCTTCATCAATATGAGACTTGAGCGTTTGGTACTGGAATTTGGGTTTCTATTCTCTGTTCTTGTGGTTGGGTGTGAAAATGATAATGGAGGAATTTGGTGTTTATGCGTATTCGCGCAGGCGAAGGGGATGATGCCCGTCGTTGGTGACCGTATGGGATGGGCTGTTTTGGGTGAATGGAATGGAGAATACCGAGAACAGAAATGGCAGCTACGTGTGGGTTGCAGATAAGTGAACGAGGAAGAAGATGTGGATGTAGCGTTGCATCGGTGGCTGGAGGATGATGAATAGAGGTTATCTGGTTTTGATTATTTTTGTGAAGGTTGGAGATTAATGGAAGAATGAGAGATATAGAACGTGTTGTGGTTGGATGGAGAAATCGAAGTCGTGGATAGTGGCGTGTATCAGTTCGGTGGTGATGAGTGAATGGTGTTGCGTTGGAATAATGGAGTGGAGTGAAAATGAAAAGATGATGAATTATGGTGGTGTAGTTGGAAGAAGGTGGGGGAATATGAATGTAGGCATGGCGAGCGTGTGAATCTCTTTTTTATGCAGGCGTGAGATGAAGATGAAGGTTGGTGAAAACGAAAATAGATAGTGTGATATTGATGATAGTGGCTACGATTGGGTTCTCTCCTTTTTCTTTATTCGGGTGCAAGACCAAAGTACAGGGAGTATGAGTGCATAGGGATGAAGGTGACAACGACTCACACATAATCATAAACCAACAACCAACATAGAAAATGTAGCACAATACATCGTCATATCCATTAAAGCCTTTAAGAGTCAGATGATTTTATGTTCATAAGAGCTTTCAACAAGTATCGCTGCTTACCTCTTGTAGATCTCTTCTATGCTTGTTGTAGTTACTTCTCAGTGTTACTCCTCTAACCGGTTTCAGTGCTTTTTTTTTTTGCAATCTCCTTTCTCCCTTTTTGCTTTGTTGCTCTGGCCGCCCTGCTATCTATTTCTCTACTATATGAACTGTATTTTGAAATTGTGTATTCCCTCCTCCGAGTGTTCTCCCTTTCAATGGCTCTGCCTCCAACCACCCTATACCTCTGCTGCTACGAGTGTCATGGCCGCCACAGTAATACACATAAATATCCGATATTTCTATTTTTGTGCTAAGACATGGAGTTGGGATAAAATATGAAGATTTGAACGTTTCCCTTGCATGGAGAGGGAACTGTCAGCAGAGCACTTACGTTGTCTTGCAATTTCCCCCTTTTTCCAAGACCCCCAAATGCTTTTTGTTGCACGAACAGGGAAAGGACCACTGGCCAAATCAATTGGCTCTCATTTCATTTTTTTTTAATTTTCTTATATACAATTTTATATGTTTTTTTTCAAGAGAATAAAATAAGATGACGCAAAAAATAAAATAAAATAAAATAAAAAAAGATAAAATACAAAAGGATAAGATAAAATAAAGTAAAAAATAAAATAAAATAAAAATAAAACAAGTTAAATAAATAAAATAAAATAAAGCAAGATAATATTAAAGAAAAAATAAGATAAAAAGTAAAAAAGAAATATATGTTTATACTCACTTAAATATTCACTTTTTTGTATTTTTTTTTAATTATTTTAAATTAAAATTTTTATTTCATACCCGAACGAAATTTGGTGTTGACTGTATATTGATGAGGTATTTCAACAAACTCATCTTCGCAAGGGATCTGGCAAATTTGTTAATAAAAGATTTCAGAGGACACATGTAAGCAAACACTTTCATTTTTTCCCGTAAAAGTTTAATTTTTACCATATTTAACTGGTGCTTTCTTATTTACTTAACAGGAACAATTTGAAAATAGACATTCATAGGTCATATTTGAGCAAGGCTTAAGTGTTGGTCCATCAAAAGATAATAACAATGATGATCTTGCAGCAGATGAAACGATTAGGAGTAAGTGTTGGGTTGAGGTTGTCGATGGAAAGAATAAAGGAAGACTATATATATGGGACAAGACAACTTTCTACAAAACACAGGTGGAAGCGATAGCTTGAAGCACCAACCATCTTCTTCCACTTCCATTGCTGAGGACGTTACGTACCTCTAATAACGATTAGATAGCTTGTGATCAGGCTTATGAGGAATTGAAGACCAATTTCAATCCATACACAATCTAGTCTTGACATTATTGCCTCCTGACCACCATACCCGTTAATAGGCTTAGTCTAAGCTAACACCATCCCAACAGTAGTCTACACCAGTCCAGTTTGCACCAATTTAGCCCAACCCAATCTAGTCCAACCTAGTACGAGAGCCACAACACCCTAAGGAATAACACACTGATTTTGATGATTATGTAGATTATTCAGACTTTGTATGACATTTATTGAGGAAAAGTTTTGTTTGGATATTGATATTGAGGATTATGTTTGATTAAGTAGATTTAGTTTGGTATTGTTTGACTTTCTGTTTACATACATTATTGTACATTATGTTTAATTAATATTGTGATATTTTTACATTTAATGTGATATAAGCTTGGATATGTCCATTACTTAATATTAGCATTTTGTCTCCGTAATTGGAAGCTCTGTTTATGGTTTATAATGCTTATACAAGTCTATTTTGTATTGTTTTGTGTGTGGTTTAGGGTTAGGTATTCTATTATATATTTACCGACAGACTTATCGACGACTAAATTAGTCGATAAAGATTGTTTTCAAAATATTGACGAGTAAGGATGCAATTTTTCGATGGATGTATCCATCAGTAATTATCGACAGACGTCTTATCCATTAATAATTTGCTATATATATATAACATTGTTATTCGTCCGGACGGAATTGGTTGTTGACAATTGCCCCTTTTTTCTTAGATCTTACTAGATGATACGAAAAATTAGTCATTTTCATATCATCAGAGTAAAATATAAGAAAAGACAGAAACACTAATTTTATCCGGGCTCTAAAAAGAAATCACATCAATGCAAACATTAAGAAAATTAATGACCATTCCATCGGAGATGGCCTTTATATAAACATACCAAATCAATGACCATTCCATCAGAGAGGACCTTGATATGAAAGATCGATGACCATTGCTTTGCAAAGGGCCTCGATATGAAAGCACATGAAAATCAATGACCATTCCATCGAAAAGGATCTTGATATAGATATATGAAATCAATGACCATTCCATCGAAGAAGGCCTTGATATGAAAGATCGATGACCATTGCTTTGTAGAGGGCCTCGATATGAAAACATATGAAAATCAATGACCATTCTATCGAAAAAGGTCTTGATATGAAAGATCGATGACCATTGCTTTGCAGAGGGCCTCGATATGAAAGCACAAGAAAATGAATGAACATTCCATCGAAGAGGGTCTTTATATAAAAATATGAAATCAATGACCATTCCATCAGAGAAGGCCTTGATATGAAAGATCGATAACCATTGCTTTGCAGAGGGCCTCAATATGAAAGCATATGAAAATAATGACCATTTTATCGAAGAGGGTCTTGATATGAAAGATCGATGACCATTGCTTTGTAGAGAGCCTCGATATGAAAGCACATGAAAATCAATGATCATTCCATCGAAGAGGATCTTGATATAAACATAAAGAGATCAATCACCATTCCACCGAAGAGGGTCTTGATATACCTAAAATTGATGACCATTGCTTCGCAGAGGGTCTCAATATAAACATAAGGAGATCAATGACCATTTCATCGAAGAGGGTCGTTGATATAAACAAAAGGAAATCGAAGACCATTCCATCGAAAAGGGTCTTGATATACCAAAAGTCGATGACCATTGCCTCACAGAGGGTCTCGATATAAAAATAAGGAGATCAATGACCATTCCATCGGAGAAGGTCGTTGATATAAACAAAAGGAAATCGAAGACCATTCCATCGAAGAGGGTCTTGATATACCTAAACTCGATGACCATTGCTTCGCAGAGGGTTTCAATATAAACATAAGGAGATCAATGATATCTTAATTGCACGTATAATATGAAAAACGAATTTGCTTGTTTTTTTTTCTTTCTATGAAATGCATGTGTACATGAATGCATGTTATGCAAGAATCACATAAGACTTTTGTCTTTTCATAATTATTTTTCTCTTTTTTTTTTCAGAGTTGAAGGTGTCAAAACCTTAATATGCTTGAATGTATGAATTTATGATGCAAAGTGTAAGACCCGAGAAATTTAAATAGTTAAATAAATAATTATTTAATAAATGTGGGTAGTAGAAGCCTTTATGGCATTTAATGTTAATTGTTGTGACGTGGATAAGTACTAGTTCAAGTGGTTGAAAGTACTTGGTTATGTGAGAGGACTTGGGTTCAAGGCCTATGTATGTCATTTATGTGTTGTTTGATTTATTATTAATTTTAAAAATATGCATGATTATGTTGAGTGATAACATAATTATAGAATTATAGGAATTATCACGAAACAATGATTGGTTGAATTGGTTGTGCTTTGACTTTGTGATTCCATGGTTACGTATTCAAACCTTGCTGAGAATGAAATTGGCCTATGAAAGGTAATTATAGACATTAAAAGGCCATTTTTTGTTTTTTTGCCATTTACCATAATTAGGGATCATATAAAAGGGGAAATTAAGGTAATTATGAGGGTTTTGAAGTTTGAAAACCTAGAGTGAAAAGAGAGCACGAATTCTGAGAGAAAAGAGAGTCAGAGGGAATCAAGAGAGTGAAGTTAGGAGAGCACTAAGGGAATCCAAATTGGGGCAAGAAGAACCATCAACCTTCTCTTCGTTTAAGCAGGGAAAACCAGTTAAGGGGAGCTATTTTCGTGTTTATGACCATATGTAGGATTAAGAAGCCTGCTCTTTTGATTTTGTGCTTTCATGTCCTAAATGTTTCGTGCTATATGTGATGGGATTGGAGTTCTGTTGTTTTGACGTTGGTTGAGAAGCCTTTTTATGCTTTGGCATGAGTATAATAGGGGTTTTGTGGTGTATGATTGTTTATGAGTTAACTTCCGATTTTGGGTAGTCAATTTGGGTTTAAATCATGTTCATAAAACTTGTGCACTATTGTGGATTGTTTGTTAGTAATTGAGATGTGGTTTGACATTGTTTCTGTGATTGTGCGTGTGTATACAGGGACAACCTCTGCTAATCTCGCTCAAGCGAGCCAGGCTCACCTAGGCTAAAGTTGCAGAGTCTTGACCCTGATTCTACTCGAGCCACTCGCTCAAGCGGAGGCCTAGGTTTTTGGGTGACATGTTATCTCGCTCAGGTGAGTGCATATCGCCTAAGCGAGAAATTGAGGGTTGTGAGACTTGGGTTTGGGCATCTCGCTCAGGCGAGAGGTTCTCACTTAAGCTAGAACTCATACGTGACCTTGTGTTCTTTCTTAACTCACCACCTAGGCGAGAGTTTTGGTTTTAGGTGAAGGGTGATCTTGCCCAGACGAGAAGAGCTCGCCTAAGCGAGATTTCGCAGTGAGCCACTAGAGCACGCTCGCTCAGGCGAGAAAGTTTAGCTTAAACGAGATAGGCCTAGTTACTCATGCTAAGGTTTCTAGCCCAAGCGAAGGTAGTGTAGTTTGTGTGAGTTGTTTGCATGCCTTAAGGCAGACGTGGATCAGGAGATGTTGTGCCATGAGCGGGTAGGTTCATGGATGGTGGTTAACATGTGATGGTATGAGCGGGGAGGTTCATACTCAGTTACTCTCATGTCGAGATACGAGTGAGGTAGGTTCGTATGTTCCGTGCTCACATTTGAGAGATGTTGCGTGCGGGGAGATACGTAGTTGGTGGATTACATGTGTTGGACTACGGGCGGGTAGGTCCGTAGAGTAGGACTACGAGTGGGGAGGTTCGTAGAGGCAGGAGCACGAGCGGGCAGGTTCGTGTGAGCATCATAAATCCTGAGTCCATGGTTAACCAATTTATGTGATGTGAAGGTTGGAAAGCCTTGGAGTATTAAGAACTTGACCAATGTCTAAATTTAATAATATATAACTAGGAGTAATTATATTATCGAACTAAAGTGTTTTCTTTCTATTAATAAGCTCACCCTTTCTGTTTGTGCTTGGCGATGATTGTGTAATTCTTTACACGAGAGAGTTGATGATACAAGTGATGTTGTTGATGTTTGAGACGGAGAGTGGGGCTAGCTTGGGATGGAGCTAGGAATTTTATTATGATTTTATTATCTTATCAAAAGTTTGGAAATTGTAATAAGACTGTTATTTAGCTTTAATTAATTGTTTACACACTAAACGATGTTTTAAATTTTCCCGTAGTTAGGAATAATGAAACTATGAGGTTATTTTATAAATTATGTATTCATTTATTTTAATTAAGTAATTTCCAGTAGGGATGTTACACAAAGCTTCCATAGAAATCCTATATATTTTCATTTTTTTTCTTTGTCTTTTTAGAATTCTTATTATTTTTAAGCTTCAAAAAATGAGTTTTTGGACAATATGAAACCAGACTAAGGGGCCAATATGAAACTGGGCTTGGGCCAAACAAAATGGGCTTGAGGGCAAGACTAAACTAGGTTTGGGCTAGACAAAACTGGGCTTGGGGCCCAAACTAAACTAGGCTTGGACTAGACTAAACTAGGCTTGAGGGCCAGACAAAACTGGGCTTGGGCCAGACAAAACTAGGCTTGGGCTAAACAAAACTAGGCTTGGGGGCCAAACAAAATTGGGCTTGGGCCAGACAAAACTGGGCTTTGGGGGCCAAAATAAACTAGGCTTGGGCCAGACTAAACTGGACTTGAGAGCTAGACAAAATTGGGCTTGGGCCAGACAAAACTAGGCTTGGGCTAAACAAAACTGGGCTTGGGCCAGACTAAACTGGGTTTGGGCCAGATAAAACTGGGCTTAAGGACCAAACAAAACTGGGCTTAGGCCAGACTAAACTGGGTTTTGTGGCCAGTGTGGAAATTGAGCTTGGTGGCCAGTGTGGAAACTGGCTCGGTGGCTAGAGAAAACTGGGCTTAAGGGCTAGACTAAACTGGGCTTGGCCCAAACTAAAAAAGGCTTAGGCCAGACTAAACTAGGCTTGGGCCAAACTAAACTAGGCTTGAGGGCCAGACAAAACTGGGCTTGGGCCAGACTAAACTAGGGTTGGGCCAAACAAAACTAGGCTTGAGGGCCAAACAAAACTGGGCTTAGGCCAGACTAAACTGGGCTTTGTGGCCAGTGTGGAAACTAGGCTTGGTGGTCAGAGAAAACTGGGCTTGGGGTTATAGGTCATTCATATGAATGAAGAGGACCATCAATTTGAAAAAATATCACAAGTAACCTTTGTAATATTAATTTCTTATTTCTAGAAAAACATTTGATTGAAGAAGCATGTTGCATAATTATGCTGACTCATGTTGTGATGATATGTTGACACATGTTTATGATGATATGACATGCAAACTGTAGAATGCACATTTATTATTTCAAACACAAACGTAAGGATATGAACCGTGATATGCATGAATGCATGATGAAAACCTTGTAATACTTTGTCCTTCTGACTTCTTTTTTTTTTTGCACGTTTGAGTCAATTGTTCTATTTGCAATCATCAAACTCATTGTTATTTTCAATATTTCCTGAAAGTGAGGAATGTCACACACCTTGAGGTCTAATGTTTAAAAATGAATATACTTTTGACTTTCTCTTTCACAACATCAGTGCATGCGTGCTTGAATTTACAAGTGAGTGAAAGGCCAAAAATTTTTGGAAAGTGTTTGAAGGAGATTGGGATAGACATGTGGGCACATCATTCCTCACACACTCCTAAAAGGAGATGTAATTTGTGAATGTCAGTGTAAAAATACATAGAAGACCCAAAAGCTGCCCCAATTATGGTGTTTGGGAAAAAGGTATGGGGAAATGGATCTATGAATGTCAAGGTGGAAAAAATTCATGTGAGATCCACAAAGTTGCTCCAGTTTTAGGATATGGGTTTTGTTTTGAATAAGTAATGGATATGAAAAACATTGGCTAAGAGAATTGCCCTAGTTGGTTTGATTTTCTTTCACTTGCTTTGGTCAGTTAGTAGGGAGTTCCCCTTTTCTTGAGACACCATTTTCATTTTTCATTTTTCTTCTTTTACAACCGCATTATTAGCCATGTGTCTTTATTGCAAAATTAAGCTTATAAAAATCAGAACAATCAATATTCAATCTGTGTGGACTTTTAATTGGCTTGTAACGTGGCTATGGGCTAAAAGGCTTTGAAAGAAAGAATATAAAGGCCCAAATAATTTTTTTTTGCAAGTTTTAATTAAACAAGAACTACCATCTAGGTATTGCATAAGCTATTTCTCAAGACTTTTTGAACACTTTACTTTTTTCATATTTTATTTCAATTGCTTTTCATTTGCAATCACTTTGTGATTGTTTTTATTTTGGTTTACTTTCATTCAATTTTTTGCATTTGATTACTGAGTGGTTTTTTGTGCGTTTCAAGCTAACTTGTAGTTGACTTCTAGTATGATGATAACCCTTGTTTAGGAACAATTTAAAAGAAAAATTTTTTTAGACTCAATAGGGTAACAAAGGATATTTTACTTTTTTGGATGAAGAAAAATGGCCACACATCATTTCAAATTTTGATTGCTTTATTTTCAAAAGATTAACTTTAAGATAAAAGCTCAATGACCTTAACAAGATTCACTTTTCTTTTCCTTTCTTTATTTTGGTTTTGTTTTATTTTTCTCCTAGATTGCCCTCTTGGGTTTTCAATCTATTTCTCTTTTGAAAATTGTCTCGATGGATTTAGGGATCATCCAACTAGTGCTAGCAAAGATAAACATTGGCAAATCTGCCCCAGTGTGAAAAATCATGTTTATTATACGAGTATAACCAAGGGTGTTTAGGGCAAACCCTTTTATTTTGGAAGGGTGAAGGATTGAAGCTTCCAAGCCATGCATGTACAAGTGTTTTCAAAAGAAAAGGTCAAGTTGTTATTCTTCATTAAGCATTTTGACCTCGAAAGATATGACAACCCTCATTTTTATTATTTATATTTCGCATTTTTTTTTATATTTGAAAAACTTGAATTCAATGATTTGCAAGAAAAACAAGTGACTCATAACATACTTCTTTTGCCTTTGTTTTTTTTTGTTTTTTGTTATTTATCATTATTTTTTTTTCGACAACCTATTAGGACTTGTTCTGGAGGAAATCCTTAATATCTCATATGCTTTGAAATTCATGAAGGATGACATGATGCAACTGATCAAAGTTGTCATAACAATATGAAAGATAATTCAACAATCTAACAACAAGAAAAGCATAAAATTTTCAATGTTTTACAAAGTCAAGGTGTTCTTCATGCACAGGTGTGTTCATGTCCTGGCAGAGGACTTTCTTCAACATTAAGTTATCTTTCTTCAAATGCCAACAATCCTAAATCAATCAAGGATTGTTCCTTGTGCTTCAAAGTCGTGCATGCTTATGTTGAATGACCCAATGCTTCTCCATGATAATCACATCTTGCATTTACATCATAATTCTTTGGGTACGGAGGTCGTACAGGCCTAGTGGGACAAGTATCTATGAGGTTGTTGCGGAGGAGATTTGGTAATAGCTCTATGTAGGTCGTAGGGATAGGAGTGAAATTGACAACTTTCTTGCCTCGATTGTAATTTTTTCGCCCAATCTCCTGATTGGATTTCTCTAACGGAGACATTTGAGGATAGACAATGGGGTGTAGATTAGCTCTTCGCTTTGTTCTTATCCCACACCTAGAACCACACTCATTCAAATTTGCTACAAAATTTGGGTCAAGTGCAATTTTTTCGTTCCTTATGCCAACCTCAATCCTCTCTCCCATTATAATCAAGTCTGCAAAGTTCAAGGAAACACTACTCATCATATGTTTATAAAAGGGTGACTGCAAAGCATTTATAAATATAGCCACCATCTCTTTGTCATGCAAAGGTGGCTCTACTTGAGCAGCAATCTCTCTCCATCTTAAAGCATACTCTTTGAATGTCTCTGACTCCGTTTTCTCCATGCTCTGTAGTTGAAATCTATCAGGCACATTATCATCGTTATATTCATATTGCTTCACGAATGTAGCCACCAAATTTTTGCAGGAACGAATTTGGGTTGGTTTCAAATGCATGTACCAATTAAGAGCCATGCCAGTTAAGCTTTCCTGAAAGAAGTGAATCAATAGTTTCTCATCATGAACGTAGGCAGTCATTTTTCTGCAGTACATGGTTATATGATTCTTTGGACAAGTGTTCCATTGATACTTTTCAAACTCTGGCAATTTGAAGTTTGGAGGTATCACCACATCTAGAACTAAGCACAGCTCTACAACATTGCCAAACTCAAACTTTTGTACACCCTCTATAGCTCTCAGCCTTTCCTCTAACATTTCCAATTTGTTTGTGGAATCTTCAAGATTCAGAGGTCTAGTGACATGGGGTGAAGGTTTTACCTTGGGTTGCTTTTCCATTGACACATGTACTATATTTGATTGAACAATTCCTTGGGTGCATGTGAAGGTGGATGTCCCAAGTTCATTCTCCTTCGTATCATGAGTTGCAACCATGTAGCAAGGGCAGAACTAGGTGATGACAAGGGGGAGCCACGACTCCCACATTTTTTTTTTGAATTTTTTTATATATATTAATATATTTTTAAAAATTATATTATATATTATTTATATTAAGTTTATATTATGGAAAATTATAATAAAAGATAAAATAAAATATTTTAATGGAGACATTAATTTATAAAAGAGATTAGGTTTTTTTTTTTACTATAAGATCTTTCCACCATGTAGATGATCATGAAAGTGTGTGAAAAGAGATAAATACAAAGAGATAGATTAGGAAATAGAGGTTGGAAACACATAGATTGAGATTGATGTATACATTCTTGTCTGATCTCTAACAAATCAAGGTTAGTATCTTCTTATGATTTATGTATGTTAGTTTATGATTCTTTTTAGGATGTTTCTTCCAAATTAAGTTTATCCCAAATTAATATAAAC
>Ga0099822_1010941_pt1 | contig 11181 bp, 4 predicted proteins | sample CowpeawhiteBW_FD_76839 | JGI IMG/M metagenome (GOLD analysis project Ga0099822, IMG submission 76839) | Root nodule microbial communities of legume samples collected from California USA - Cow pea white BW | ecosystem: Host-associated > Plants > Roots > Nodule | place: USA: California | collected... | reverse complement strand
TATATATATATATATATATATAAAACTACAACTAGTCTTATCATGTGTAAGCTAATAATTGAAGTTCAAATTCACACAAATTGACCTTCTCAAGTTAGAGGTAGAAGGTTGATTCTAGTCATTTGATATGTCATCCTAATCCTTAAATAATCTTATCTAAATTCAGAAGACTTCACCTTAACAAGAGCTTTCTCGTTACCCTTCCCTAGATCTTTATAGATCATAGTCATTTGAGTTTTATCCAATGTGACTTCTCAACTTAGGAAATATCTGACTTCTCCATGTTTCAACCTCCACAACTTATACCTCTTCACTCCTTAAGTGTATCCAATGAAGATCATTTGTCTACTCATGTTTCAAGTTTATCTTCCTTAACATGTGCAAATGTCAAGCGTTAAACATCGTTATATTATAATAATTTACTATCTTTCCACTCCATACCTCCATAGAAGTCTTAAACATCAGAGCAAATGATGAACTCACGTTTATCACATAGACGACAATGTTAGCAACTTTATCCCATAAGGATGTAGGCAAATCAACTTCCAAAATATACACCTTACCCGCTTCAAAATGGTTCTATTCATTCTCTTATAGCAAGACCATTTGTTGAGGTGTACCTACAATTGTTTTATGCCTCTTTGTTCCTTCTTTCCTGCAAAACTTTTTAAATTGATATGATACAAACTCTAATTCATTGTCATTTCTACACAAATATTTTAAGTTCGGTTACCTATTTATAGTTGATCATAATGTGTTACTTCTTGAATCTTTGAAAAGTCTTTAGTTTTACTTTTCAAGATATAAGTCCACACCTTTTGTAAATATTAATCTCTGATGGTAAGGGAATAAGACCGACCCTCCACTATGAGTTTGAACTTGTGTTGGATCTCAAGGTTCTACGTGAGCACACTAGTGCAGAATCACGTTTTTAACTCGCCTTATAGGCCTCGGTTATTGCGGAACCGAAGCCTATAAGGACGCGGTGGCATTTTTGAAATTTTTCGAACTTTTTTGCCTCGGGTCCCTATCCAACCGAAGCCTATAGGGGTTTATATGCTTCGGTTATCACTCAACCGGGGCATATAACTCGTCAGTGTTCCCAAAATTTCAAAATTGCCACTGACAGCAGAGGCTTTGGCCTCGGGTGGAATAGGACCGAGGCCTATACCACTTTATACCTCGGTTATTAATGGAACCGAAGCCATAGAACTTATTTAGGATTCCAAATTTGCGAACCCTGCACTATTCATCTTCTCTGCGCGAACCCAAACCATGAACTGGTTTTTTCTCCTCTGCGCAACTCTCCCAAAACGCAACCAGATCGAGAGCCACCGCGACGTCAGACCATCGCGTGACACTACTGCGACCTCATCACTGTTGCTCTCGAACCAGATCTGCCTCTGTTGCAAACAGCCTCTGTTGCAACGCCATCAACCTCATCACTGTTGCTCTCGAACCAGATCTGCCTCACGCCTTCGACAACCACCACAAGTCACGCCGCTGAAGGAACATCACCTGCGACTCGCGCTCGACTACACCATCGACACCGCCATCAGAAACCTCCACCGCTGCCCCTGCAGAATCACCATTGCGACTCGCGTGCCACTGCAAAAAACCCCTCCCGAGACGCGTGCTCCACCATGGCAGCAGAGTATGAGGATGTGCAGATAGAGGTAGTGTGATGAGTTCAATAGCAGATTCGAAACATTTTGGATTTAGGGTTCTAAACCCTCGAGAATCAAAATACCAGGATAACAGAAAGGGATTAGGGTTCCAAATCTATCAGCAAACGTGAAAACAAAAAGGGATTAGGGTTCAAAATTTTAATTATAAATAATTATAGAAAATTAATATGGCTCCGGTTCTTTGCAACCGAGACCAAAAGGCACCCCTTTTGGCCTCACCTCAATATGCCTCGGTTCTAAAACCGAGGCAGAATGCCAAAAATAACCGGAGCCAAAAGCCCTTATTACACTGGTGGCATACTTATATGGTCTATTGAACACATACTTATCAGTCTCAAACTTCAATCTAAGAGGCTTGTGCATTCATCACAAAAGTCTTGCTCTTCCATACTATCACCTCAAAGCAAATTTCGTTTGCCTAGATCCACCAAACTTTTCTAACTTATGAGTTTTAACCTCAGATGCTATAACTTTATATAATCTTGTTATGTCCAACAAGCCACAAATTCATGCAAATCATTGATGAACCTTTTCACCTCCCCCTTAACAACTGTAGACACTACCTTTAAAATCTTTATAGTACCTCATTCAATTTTGGTTGTCAATTATATACAAAAGCTTTCTTTCAAACTCTTGAATATCTAATAGTTGTTACACAATCTAACTCACATCATGGCTTGCACCTTATAGACTTTATTGTTCCTAAAAATAACTACCTTTCCTTCATTCAATTCTGAGGTATCAAAGAACTTATCTATTGGACAAATTTGTAAGTGCAGCTTGAGCCTATGACTCAATTTCTCCATGTATTTGACATTGACCCCATTAACACTCCAACAAATTCAGAACTATTAGATGCTATCTCTGAAAACGAGAGTTCTTAGCCCTTTGATTCATGAGCTAGCTATGGTTTAAACCACCCAAATTTACAACACCTATGAGTTCTTCCTATTGGGATATATTCCTCTCTTACAATATCTTGACAACTTCCTACATACATGTGCAGCTAAATGTTAACACTAACTACACATATGAACAACTTCCCCAGACATAGGTAGAAAATCTTTTGGTTGCATCCTTGGATCGTATTATATCATACTATAAGATACTGCTTTGATTTCTACTTTTCTAGCCCCAAATTATATGCCCCTCATGTGTTGTTTGCTTTCAGTTATTACAAATATTTTGAGCATGTTATAGGGCAATACACCTTTCTTAGGCTCTTGAAGCTTTTTCCTTCTCAAACAACAAAGCATAAAGCATATTGAAAATGCTTAAACACCTTGAGCAAGACATTAAAAAGTAGTAAAGTCTTATCTTCATATTTGAATTTCACATTAATATTTTTAAGATCATCCATAATTTTGTTAAAATCTATTAGGTATTCCACCATTATACCGGTGCAATTTTCGCTTTTAAACTCTAGTAATATGCTTCGGTTTTACAGCAAATGAACCATATAAGACATGATGGCAATTTTAAAATTTTCGCAAAATTGTTAAATAATCAAGACCAAAAAAATCTTTTCTAACTTGATTCCAATACAATTAAGACCTAAAGGTATGTCAAAATTTCAAATTTCAAAATTTTTTTAGGTCCCGATTCTCCAAAAAAATTGGAACATAAGATCTTTTTGATTTTGGTTAATTTAGAACTGAGACCAAGACCAAAACATTCGCAGAAAGTCTTCGAGTATGGGAGTTTGAAGAAGCTTCGCTACCACCCACCACCCTCGCAAATAATCTAATCTTATCATGAGTAAAAACATTGTAATAGACATTAGGTTATATTTTTCATAAAATAATCATGATTTAGAATTAATACATCATCACTTGCAACACATAAGAAAGCAATTAGGGCAAATAAGAGTCCTTCTTCCACAATATAGGTTTCTTTTTTGTATTATGTTTTCTTCTGTATGCATCTCACATGTCCATATCATCATGCTTTTTTTTTTCGCAATATTTGTGCATCTCAGGTACTCTTATATATGTACTTGGTGCTCCAATCTTACAGTCACATCGTTTCAAATCACATCACCATATTTTTATGTTAAATCAATAACAAAAGTAATAACATATGTACTGTCACCATGTTTTGAAATCTCAATTAATTGTGCACAAATATGAAATATCTCAACTTTCTTTTTCCTCCTATACTTTCATTTTGGAAAATATTCTTTATGCCTCCCTCTCATCCCAAACACAATTCATCAGGAATATTGACAATAGATAAACTAGAAACAAATTCCTTTCTAAAAAAAATTAAAGTATCTAAAATAGATATTGCCACAATGTTATTTTCGAAATATTTTTTTAATTTTACAATATAATTAACATATTATTCTAAAAAGTAATCTATTTTTACACATATGATTGTATCTAACTATTTTCATCCTCAAAAAAGTGATACTTCCCAAAAAATAACATTGTAGGATATTTAGATTCCCTCGAATATATTGTTTAAATATGAAAATTGCAACTTTACACCAAAATTTAGTTTTCCTATAGTTGTTACCTCTTCCTTTTTCGGCCAAATAGAATTATTTTTAGTCATTCCTTAATTAGACAGTGTGTATTTTTTTCCTTGCTAGAAACTGCTGCATCTGCTTCCTCTAAAAATCCCATTATATCTCACTTGTAGTTGTGTTTTTGTGATAGTATTATTGGAGTCGTTACAAATCAAAATTTATTTACATTGATTAGAGAGTTTTCTTTCATCTTATATATATGACATATGTAAAAAGTGTTCTATTTCAAAGTTAGATATTTCTGAAGAGATTGTAATGTCAATTTCTAGTTTTCTTTTTAATATGACTTCTTTAAAATATCTCACTTTTTTTTATCAATCATCTCATTTGAATAATATTTTTAGCTCCTTGCGGTAATCCAAGTTTAGCAAATCTTCAAATAGTGAGGGTTTAAATAAAAAGAAATTTAAAAATTTCTCACTTGAGAAATTTCAATCGAGGTAAGCAACTAAATGATATTTGTCATAAACATACTTAATATAAATAATATGCATTTATTTTCAAAATTATTGTTGAGCTAGCTATTTTTTAAATCAGTATCACATAATTGGTATAATTTTTTGTTAAATGCAATTTGCATTATGAATAACATAAAAACCCAATCTCATATACATAATGAAACAAAAATGAGAAAAATAGGACATTTCTTTGCACTTAAAATTGATTCTGGTTGATAACTTTTAATATGGTATCCCTATAATCCTTTATTGGTAAAGTTTTAACAATTAGATAATATTATAAGGTTAATGACTATATATTAAAGTGATGTGATACTATTAACAATTCTACAAAATCGACTTTTAAGGAAAATTTTGCATCCTATATATATATATTCTAAATTGGCTATATCTCTATTCTATGTGGGACTTCCAACACACTTCTCTTATGCTGAGGTATATATATCTCATGTATGAGACTAGTTATTAATGGATGATTTGATAGCGAGCTGATTGCGGGTAGAACAATAGATCTAACAAACATTAAATTTTATTAGGATTAACTCTTATCTCATGGTAATCTTCTACCATGGTGAGATTCAAGGGAGAGAAGTAAAACAAACTTTTATTATGTGAATAAGGTTATACAAGACTTCCAAATATTTATAGCATGCATGCGTAGATACAAAGCTCAGAAATAAAGTTATGGAGATTATTCTTTGTAAATATTAGGTAGGTTAGAGTATCCAAATACTTTATTTTATATTAATATATATTTTTGACTGATAAAAATAAAAAATGAAAGAATCTGAGAAACAAACAATATAACCGAAAAACTACTAAAAGAACAACTGCAATCAAAGCCCATGTAACGGAACCTACATACACTGGCAGTTACCATTTCCTCAATTTATGACTAAAGAAATCAGGTACGTATAAAGCAATGTTGATAGAATTTAGAACTTGATATAGTTTTTCTTTCACTAACAAGATGAGAAAAATAAAATAATGTGACGTGTACCAATATTTTGTAATATTTTGTAGTCATTTTATATGCATATATCTGATATCTATATTGCTATTGACTAGTTTTGGCAGAGAGAAGTAGCAAGTTTGAGGCAACAAGTGCAGTACATGCAAGAATGTCACAGGTAAAAAGTTAATCAAACTAGCACTTGTGTAATTAGAAGTAAGTCAGAAATATATGACTAGTGAGTTATTAAGTAAATTCATTTGGAAAAATTATAGCAATTATTTAAGAGGGTTTAAATGTTTAAGTCGACTGTAAAAGGAAATTAGATGCAAAAAATTCATAACCTCGTATTATATAATTAACATTTAAGAATTTCCAGAAAAAAAAAAACTATTGTATATAATCTATCTGATAAACTAAATAAACAATATGGACAAGAGTCTGTCCATCATGATTAACCCTTGCATGTGGCATAGTTACAATACATACACATAAGAACAAAATAATAATAATAATCTTAAAATGCAGAAAGAAATAATAAGAATCGCTTAACTTTACATATTCAAAACAAGCAAACCAACCACCAAACATGTTGACTATTATTACAGAAAGAGAGAATTAACAACCCAAGCAAAGACCAACATTTATGTCTCATAGAAAAACAATGCCCAAGCAAAAATTTGAAGGTATATATTAGCATTTTTATTATGTCAAATAGCTAAAACACAGGGATACCAAATTGGTTTGCCATTCTATCTTTATTTGACACATCTTCACCATTATCACATAGTTCATCTCCTTTCTTTTTATACTGTGAAAAGAATCCTCATTAGTGTAGCATAAGAGGTGCTTTAGAATTAACTATATCCAATAATGATCATCATATCATATGCAACAATTGGATAATTTTTCTCACCAACATAGAAGTATGATCACAATTCCTTTAGAAAGTGTTTAAATGCTCAATCATGTCATGACTATTTGATTACTTCAACTTCACCATTTATTTGACAAGCATTCCCTTAAGAGTCTTCATCATATAGGTCATGAATTCAAGTTTTAACTTGATGAAGGCTCAAAAGGATTTCAGTCAATAATGAATATAGCAACAGCTTTGTGATTCAGAATTTTATAGCCTTTTTTTCCACACTTGCTCTTGTTAGTGATTGGCATATACAATCCTTGAAGTGTTAATCAGCTTTCATCATCAACTTGAAATAGGAGAATTTATCAGTAATTAGTTTGAATATACATCCAACATGGATGACAACTTCCTCCATCTTGAATTATATAGGCTAAGAATGATATTCCAAACTTCATTCTTTTAAAGTGCAGACAAATGATGGGCCAAGAACTTTCTGGTTTGGATATTAAGGAGTTGGGGAATCTGGAAAATCGACTGGAGAGAAGTTTGAAGGGTGTTCGCATGAAAAAGGTATCATCGTTCAAAGTCAAAAACCAAAGCAAACCAAAACTTGCTCATCCATTATATTTAGAAATCATTGATCCCTTTCATGCTACATGCTTGAGTCTTACATGATCACTTATTTTTATTATCTGTGCAGGATCAAATCCTGATTGATGAGGTCAAAGAACTACACCAAAAGGTTTCATGAATCAGGTCTTGTTCCTTAAAATGATTCCTAGTATTCCAATAATTTCTGACTGCTAATTTAATCTATGCTATTGTAGGGAAGCCAAGCCAATCAAGAAAACGTCGAACTTCACAGAAAGATAAATCTCATGCGCAAGAACAATGAAGAATTACAAAAGGTATATATATATATATATATATATATATATATATATATCAGAAACTCGTTCTCTATATTTAGACATCATTCATAGTTTCATACATATATGTTTTATTTCAAGCTTAATAATTTGAATTTCAGGTTCTTGAAGCAAAAGGTAGAAAGGAAGGTGCTGCAACATCCAATCCTTCTTGCAGTATGAGTTATGGATACGATATATTTGCTCCTATTAGTCTCAAGCTAAGCCAGCCACACCCTCATCACAGTGAACCACAAGCCAAAGCAATGAAACTAGGGTATTAATTCCTCCTCCCGATTAATTAGTATACTAAATTTTGGTTTTAGATTTTTAGACTTGGTTTTATTTTTTGTTTTTTCTGAATTTTTAAAAGTGAACACCAAGGGTTTGAATTGTAGTTCCAGGTTCATTGCAAGACAACAAATATAACTATTGCTGTCGCAATTATTTCTGCGGTGTAGTTCCGGAGAGTCTAAAAAGCTTGTCTATTGATAATTTAGCATCAAAACATGTTTAATCTATGCTTAATTTCCTTTTAAGCTAATTATCTAAAGTTTGTACCAGATTAAGCGCCACATAGCAAGAAGTGTTCTAGTGTCGGTGATGATTTCTGACATGCTGCCAAGACTTGGTCCCAGTGATTGCACAATGCATAAATGTACATGAAAAATAGATTATCTATCAGAAGCTCTACATGATCTGACACGTATTATGGTTACCCTGTAACATCAATACAATAAAGATTATATTGTCATTTGTGGTTGGTGGTTTTATATAATATTGTCTATGTATTATTGTCATTATCAATAATATGCAAAATCTGAGCTTGAGGCCTATCTTTCCCCGACCATAAAATGTTAAAAACCTTTACAAATATTGTTTGTGTTTAAGAGGTTATAGGTCACTTTAGAGGCTCTTAAAATACACAAGGAGAGTTTTAATGTTTATAATATATTTTTTTGTTGATAAAAAAATTGCAATCATATCATTTTGTATCAATCACGTACCCTCACATTTCTTAATATATAAAGATAAGTAAACAGATGACGAAACCAAATAATAATAACATCACCTACTTAATAAAATAATAATTAAAAAAAATAAATACTTACATTTTTAATTGAAAAATGTAAAAATTTAAATACTTAGAAAAAAATAATAAAGTTCTAACTAAAATAATTAACTTTAAGAATTTAAAAATTAAATAAACCTATTAAGAATTTAAAAATATATCTGCATTTAAGAAATACTTGATTTACAGGTCTTCCTTCCAAAGGAAAAAAAAACAAAAGAAAATTATGTTTTCCTTCCAATATTTTAACAAATAGAATATATCATTATGAAACAATATAAAATTGTAGTTAATAAAAAAGAAAATCGCTAAATTCATTTATATTATAAAAATATTGAAAATGATTTTCTTAAGAAGATTAAGTTGGTCTATAATATTAGGTTTTTGGATATTAGCATTACAACATTTGTCTTAAGAAATATTACTTTATTGTGGAAATTAATAATACTTTTTAACAAATTTGAATTCTCAAGGAAAGAAATGAAAAAAAAAATTTTAAGTTAAAAATTTTAATATTGGCTTAACAGCACAGCACCTCGACATTTGCTATCATTATATTCTCTGTTACATCGCATTAATTACTTCGGAAAACATTATCGAAAAGACACTTTATTCACTGAAACAAATTTATTAGTTTGTTGGATTCAAATTAGTACAAAAGATTCCTCAACAAACACTTGTGATACAACTATAATACCTAGACAACTCTTTTATTATTTTTATCTAGTTATTTCACACAAAATTGTTACACAAATTAGAAAAGAAAAATAGTATTGTTCATGAAGAGAAAAACAAGCAAATATTTTATTGCACAGGGTTCAATTTGTATGGTACTGCTTCATAAATATTTATTATTCAAATATTGAAGATAACATGCAGTGTTCTTTTGATGTGATATGAATCGGAGGATAGAATGACTGGACAGTAGTTGAATCTCACCAACCCCTTAATTATTTATGTTTCAGGTTGGTGCATTTTCTGATAAGGTCATCCACAGTGACTATTTATTCATTTACTCTTTTTTTTAGGTGTGTTGAGAAAAATATATTTAAAATTAAGAAAAAACATTTTTAATGATTTTTTTTGTTAGTCTTTTATAATTATTTTAATTATTAAAAGTAGTACATTAAATTTTTAAAAAATAGTTATAAAACCTCAAAAGTAAAAATAATAAAATAAAATAAAATTGATAATAAATTGTGTATCCTGAAAATGGTAGTTATAAAATGATTACAAAAGAATCCTCTTTATTAACTCTTTATTAATAATAAGAAAATATAATGATAGAAAATTTTAAACCAATTCTATCTAAACTATATTTACAATGCAGGTTGACTCATTTTGATAGCAGGATGTGGTTAAAGATTTTGATTCAAGTCATGCTTTCTAAGTAACTTGAGCCATTCAAAAGAAAAAGTCTGAGAAGAACAGTAGAAGCATATTCCAAGTACAAAATAAAGCTTAGATAAGTAAAAAAAAAAAAAAAACAGAAATTCATGGTTGGATTAGAAAACCAATGATAATTAAATAATAACGTTGTGTAGTTGTCCTGAATCTCGTAATGTTGTTGGCCATTGTGAATTTGGCGTTGAATATTTAACCACCAATCACCATACCCTATGATCTTTCTTAGTGTTTCATCGTATCATATTAAATTCTCACCACTCATTCCACTTCACTCAATCTTAAACATGATTTTAAGAATCTATTTGTCAGTTTCAAGCCTCGTATTTAAATAAAATAAATAATACAAAAAAAACTACATATTCATTCATTTAAAATGTGGATTAGAAAGAAGTGTATGATCTTAATTTTTTAGATACCCATAATTTGATCATACAAACCTTGGAAGTACCGAACAACTCGTCTGAAACCTCATTTTCTTACACAAATCCTGTGTCATAAATTTACTAATTATCAATCAAATAAAATAATAAATGACGTACACTTCCTCATTTCGTTGACAATTGTCAGTGCAGCAGTACAGTACGGTACGTGATTAAAAAAATAAAAAAATATGTTTGACTGTTTTTATTTTTATTTAATCTCTCTAATTTTTTAAACTTTGTAAAAAAATTAATAGTATTTTTTTCTGTGTTAATTAATTGTGGTGTTGACAGGTGAAAGTAAGGCCCCATTTTATTTTCTGCCCTAAAAGTTGATGGGCTGCCCTTGTAAGTGGGCCTAAGGCCGGCCCAACGTATAAGTTCCTAGGTCTGCCCTAATTCCACACTCACTCTCACTATTGCAGAAACTCCGCAGCCGTCACCTTCCCCTTCCGCACTAGAGCTCTGCTAGGGTTCCTCCCTCACTAGTGCAGGAAGGGCCTTTGGCAGCGGTTGTTTTTAATATTCTGCACCGGTTCGGGAACCGAGGCATATTGGGGCGAGGCCAAAAGGTCATAGCTTTTGGCCTCGGTTAAGAACCGAAGCCATAGAGGGAGCTTCTGCCTCAGTTTTCAGTGCACCCGAGGCCATAGACCCTGCCTTTTGCCTCGGTTTTTCCTGCAGCCGAGGCCATATGGGCCTTTTTTCTTTTTTTTTTTAAATTCGAGAACCCTTTTGGCCTCGGTTTTTGCTGCAACCGAGGCCATAGGGTCTATTTTTGGCCTCGGTTTTTGTTCCACCCGAGGCCATATGTGTTTTTTTTTTTTTTTTTTTTTTTTTTTTTTTTTTTTTTTTTTTTTTTTTTTTTTTTTTTTTTCTATA
>Ga0099822_1010940_pt1 | contig 11182 bp, 18 predicted proteins | sample CowpeawhiteBW_FD_76839 | JGI IMG/M metagenome (GOLD analysis project Ga0099822, IMG submission 76839) | Root nodule microbial communities of legume samples collected from California USA - Cow pea white BW | ecosystem: Host-associated > Plants > Roots > Nodule | place: USA: California | collected... | reverse complement strand
TTCATTGGGTTCCTGTCTGATACCCAGTAGGGATATGGTGGTGGTTTGATGTGGGCGGCTTCCAGCGAAATGTGTGGAAAACATGTGTGAAAGGGTGTCGAAGCTATCAATTGAGTAGGGTGGAAGGGTGGTAAACCATTCTAGGGCAGGGCCTTTGAGGGTGGTGGAGAAAGCTTTGCAAAAGACTGCGTCTTGGGATGTGTATAGGGCAACGTGGGTGATGTAGACTTTCAGGTGTTCGTCGGGGTCGGTTTTGCCAGTGTAGCGATCGAGGTTGAAGGGTTCCCACTAGGCCGGGAAAGGGGTGTTAGCGATAAAATCTGTGAATGGGTGGCGACGTCTAAGCTGGTGAGGGGGGGGGAATGTGGGGTGGGGGTGGGAGGGTGCCCAGGGGGGGGGGAATGGGGTGTGAGGGAAAAAGGGGGGGGGGGGGGGGGGGGGTGAAGGGGGGGGGGGGGGGGGGAAGGGGGGGGGGGGGTGGGGGGGGGGGGGGGGGGGGAGGAGGAGGGGGGGGGGGGGGGGGAGGAGAACCAGATAGTAGAAGGCAGGGCCATGGAAAGAGGGTCATCCTCAAACAATTGTTTTTGAATTCAATAATACAATCCGTTTTTTCTTTTTCATCTTTCCTTTTCTTTGTGGTTACATATCAATTGGTATCCAAAGCCAGTTGTTTCTGGGAGTGCATGGTCATTACACGAAACGCGATGGAGAAGCGCATTGATGGCCTTGAACAACAAGTCACGTAGTGGCCGACCTCACACACGACGTTCGCACAGACGACGAAAGGTGCACAATGAGGACGATGGTGATGTGGAGCATGACGACAACTCGCGTTCAACAATATGAAGTAGTAGTGGCGAGTCGTCGAGGGATTTTGGAGGACGGAAACTCAAGATACCCATCTTCCGTGGTGATGACGCTTATGGATGGATCGTTCGAGCTGAACGATACTTCAAATTGAACTGGGTGCACGAAGAAGAAAAGCTCGATGCAGTGGTAATCGCATTGGAGGATAAGGCCTTGAGTTGGTATCAGTGGTGGGAAGAACAGAGTAAGGAGTTCAACTGGGAGGAATTTAAAGGAGCGTTGATTCGACGCTTCCAACCAGGGTTGGTCCAAAACCCGTTTGGTCTGTTGCTGAGTATTAAGCAAACTAGTTCCGTAATGAAGTACAGAGAAAAATTTGAACGTGAATCGACTCCATTGAAGGAGGAAAGGATTATGTTGAAGGGGATTTTCATCAATGGGTTGAAGGAAGAGATTCGAGCTGAATTGAAACTCTACACCACAGGCACATTAGACGAGTTGATGGACCAAGCTTTATTGTTAGAAGAAAAGAATAATGCCTTACGCAAGGTTGGGTTGATGGGCTCAGAGAAGAAGGTGGGTGACAAACCACCTATGAAACAGGCGAAAGGGTTCACTAGATGGGAGAAGGGTGGAAATACTGAGGGGATGAGCAGTAAAGTGAATGAGTGAGCTGGTTGAGAAGAAGACATTGAGTGGAGGAAGACTCTCTCAAGCTGAATTGAGAGAAAGGAGTAGGAAGGGGTTATGCTTTAAATGTGGTTAAACATGGGGAAGGGACCACATTTGCAAATTGAAACACTTTCAATTTGTATTATTGGAAGAGTCTCAAGGGGAAGAGATGGAGGATAGTGGGGGAGAGGAGGAAACAGTGGAGACTCTCATTGTTAAGGTCCTGCAGATATCATTGAAAAGCAAGGAAGGTTGACTTCTAATCGATCCTTCAAGGTGATGGGAAAGATAGGAGGTGCAGAGGTGTTAATTCTAGTGGATTGTGGAGCTTCAGCTAACTTTATATCAAAAGGGTTAGTTAAGCATCTCAATTTGGAAGTAAGCGATACTACTCCGTTTGAGGTGGAAGTGGGAACAGGGGACAAGGTGGTGAACCGAGGAATATGCAAACAGTTGGAAGTGGTGGTTCAAGGAGTTCCTATTGTGCAACATTTCTTTCTTATGGAGTTGGGAGGGACTGATTTGGTGTTAGGAATGGAGTGGTTGGCAAGTTTAGGTAATGTGAAAGCTAATTTTCTGGTGTTAAGTTGGGGAATAAGGGGAGAGAAGAAAATATTGAAGGGGGATCTTGCCCTTTGTAAATCCCAAGCTTCCTGGAGAGCATTGATGAAGGCCCTCAACAACGAAGGAGAGGGATACCTACTATCTTATCAAGCACCATTGATAATAGATGCAGAGGAAGCTAATCCTCTCAATCCTAATTTGGCTGCTGTCCTGGAGGAATTTGATGATTTGTTCAAAGAGCCTACAAACTTACCCCCTAAGAGGACCTGTGACCATGCTATTAACCTCAAGGAGGGTGTAAGTATCCCAAATATACGGCCTTATAGGTACCCCTTCTACCGAAAGAATGAAATTGAGAAATTTGTGAAGGAAATGATGATTATAGGTATTATAAGGCCTAGCAACAGCCCTTGCAACAACCCAGTTATCTTAGTCAAGAAGAAAGATGGGGGGTGGTGATTTTGTGTTGATTATCGTGCCTTAAACAAACTTATTGTACCAAACAAATTTCCAATACCCGTCATAGATGAACTTCTAGATGAATTGGGAGGAGCTCAAGTTTTTTCTAAGCTAGATCTTAAATCTGGTTATCACCAGATCCGCATGAAGGAGGAAGATATCCCTAAGACAGCCTTTAGAACGCATGAAGGACATTATGAGTTTTTGGTTATGCCATTTAGACTCACTAATGCCCCCTCTACATTTCAAGCTCTCATGAATCAGGTGCTGAATCCATATTTGCGAAAGTTCGCTTTAGTCTTCTTTGATGATATACTCATTTTTAGCAAGACTATGAGTTGTCATTATGAGCATGTGAGGACGGTATTAAATTCTCTAAGTAAACATGGCTTAGTGGTGAACAAGAAGAAATGCTCTTTTGGGAGGGGAAGCATTGAATATCTAGGACATGTCATTTCAGGCCAAGGAGTGGCTGCTGAACCTGCCAAGATAAAAGCCATGGTGGAATGGCCAATCCCTAAAGACGTAAAGGGATTAAGAGGATTCTTAGGAAAGATCAATTCCAATGGAATGATTCTGCACAAGTGGCATTCAAGAATTTGAAAAAAGCTATGACTCAAGTGCCCGTTCTTGCTGTCCCAGATTTTGACAGAATTTTTGTGGTGGAGACAGATGCATCTGGGAAGGGGATTGGAGCAGTGTTGATGCAGGAAGGACAACCAGTAGCCTACATGAGTCAAACTTTGTCTGACAGAGCTCAGAATAAATCTGTTTATGAAAAAGAGTTGATGGCCATGGTCATGGCAATCCAAAAATGGAGGCATTATTTGCTAGGGAGGCACTTCATTGTTCATACCGATCAAAAAAGTTTGAAGTTTCTAGTGGATCAACAATTGACGAGTGAGGAGCAAAATAAATGGATCTCTAAATTGTTGGGGTTTGACTTCTAAATTAAGTACAAACCAGGGGCGGAAAATAGAGCAGCAGATGCCCTTTCTAGAAAATTGCAATACTCAGCCTTGAGTTCGATTCATTTCTTTGAGTGGGAAGAATTAGCAGCTGAAATTGAGAAGGGTGTGAAACTGAATAAAATTCTACAAGATCTGTTGGTCAAGGAGGGAGAACACTCAGGGTATAAGATGAACAATGGGAGGTTGTATTATCACAACCGACTGGTGATTCCTATGGACTCACAGAAAATCATCACCATTTTGAAAGAATTTCATGATACAGCTGTGGGAGGACACTTGGGATATTTTTGGACTTACAAGAGGATTTCAAACTTATTCTTCTGGGAAGGAATGAGGAAGAACATTAAAGAGTATGTGCAGAAATGTGATGTGTGTCAAAGAAACAAGTATCAAACTTTAAGTCCAGCAGGTTTGTTACAACCCTTACCTATTCCTAAACATATCTGGACTGATATTTCTATGGACTTCATTGGAGGTTTGCCCAAAGCAGGGGGAATGGATACAGTATTAGTGGTGGTGGATCGACTCACCAAATACGCCCACTTTATTGCTTTGTCACATCCTTATAATGCCAAAGAGGTTGCAGAGTTGTTTTTAAAGGAAGTGGTAAAACTTCATGGCTTTCCGAAACCATTGTTTCCGATAGAGTCCGGGTTTTTATGAGCTCCTTCTGGACAGAATTATTTAAGTTGGCTGGAACCAAATTGAAATTCAGTTCTGCTTATCATCCGCAGACTGATGGGCAAACGGAAGTGGTAAACAGATGCTTGGAAACTTATTTAAGATGCATGACAGGTACCAAACCAAGACAGTGGCATAGGTGGATTAGTTGGGATGAATATTGGTATAATACAAACTACCATGAAGCCACTAAGATGACACCTTTCAAGGCAATGTATGGAAGAGATCCTCCTCTGGTGATTAGGGGAGATGTTGCAGCAATCTCAGTAGATGAGGTAGCTGGGATGATACAAGACAGAAACGAAATGTTAGATATATTGAAGGACCACCTGGTGCATGCCCAAAATTGGATGAAACAACAGGCCGACAAAAGTGGAAGGGGAGTGGAGTATAAGGTTGGGGAGATGGTGTATCTGAAGATACAACCATACAAATTGAAGAAGTTGGCTAAGAGAATTAATCAAAAACTTAGCCCAAGATATTATGGTCCGTATGAAATTGTTGAGAAGATTGGAGAAGTGGCGTATAGATTGAAATTACCCGAGAATAGCAAGGTGCATCTAGTTTTTCATGTATCTTTGTTGAAACCCATTGTGACAGCTGAAGTTGTGGTTCAACCGTTACCACCATATGTGACAGAGGAAATTGAGTTACAAGTCCAGCCAAAAGATGTTCTAGCAGTGAGAGGAGATAGCAAACAGTCCTTAGAGGTATTAGTAAAGTGGAAGAACATGCCAGATTGTGAGAATTCATGGGAATCTTGGAGCAAGATGATAGAAGCATTTCCTGATCTTCACCTTGAGGACAAGGTGAATTTTAAAGAAGGTGGCTTTGATACAAGCAAAGAATCAGGGGGGCATATTAGGAAGACCCAAAAGGTCTATGAAAGAAAGAAGTGGAAACCAATTGCATGGGGACCACAAGCCCACACACGTTGATTCTGTTACTAACAGAATTGCCAACGTGGCTTCTAGAAGGGGAGGGGAGATCTTGGGTTTGGGAGGCAGAGAGAGGGAGGGTTTTAGGGGTGTTTTGGTGTTGGAGGAAAAAAGGGGAGGGGGGAGGAGAACCAGATAGTAGAAGGCAGGGCCATGGAAAGAGGGTCATCCTCAAACAGTTGTTTTTGAATTCAATTATACAATCCATTTTTTCTTTTTCATCTTTCCTTTTCTTTATGGTTACATATCATGCTTTTAACAATATATAAACTAATTTTCAAATGAAGATTCTACAATATGCTCATTCGCACTCTGCTTTGAGAGGTTACGTTTTGGTGGTTCTTTGCAAGACCTCAGGCGCTCTCTCTATTTTCATTTAATAATATTTTATTTTACCACGTCCTATCTATACACCGTTTTTATAATACAGGCTTTCAGCTTTCCTCAAATATATGGTATTGGTATAGATATATCTGTATTATAATTGCATAAAACTACTTCAATGCCTTTGCTCGATTGAAATATGCTATATGTTTAATCTTTCTTCTTTTCTTCCTGTATGGTTTATATTAATTTATCACTGACATTTTTGGCTAAGAAAAATGTTTATTTTTTTATTATAATCCTGCAACTCACATATCATGATTTAATTTTATAATGCTTCACTATTTGCATAAAAGATGAGGTGGCTTCTTATCATACAACAGACTTTCTGCTTAAAGGTTATGACGCTAAATGTCCTCATGTTCTGTAGGCTAGAAAATTCTGCTGCAAACCTTTCAGGGTCTTCACATCATGATGGGCCAGGAGCTGCAGGTTCTAATGCATCTTCTCTGTTAGAGGTTTGGAAAATTTTCTCATTCTTCATTTGATATTTGTTATGAATAATTACAGATATACATGCATATTTTTATTCATTGTGATACAGACAGGAAGAGCTTTTACTGCAAGGGGAATGCAAGTGCTTGAATATGTTAGTAAGGAGACTATGGACCTATTAATCAATGAAACTGGAATTGAGGTTGAGAAGGATACAAATCCAGGTGAAGAACAAAATGACGAGGATCAATTATCCGAGGAAGTGACTTTTGATCGATGCTTTTACATTTATGGAGGTCCAGAGCAATTGGAGGTATTATCGTTAAAAGATATAGAAGTTTTCTCATAATATAATTTCTGTGTCTTCAAGAGTATTCTGGAGTTTCAACTCATGAATGAGTGAAATAGGTTCTAGGAGAGTTCTTTGCTTTCTTAATTGAGTCCATCCCTTGAATTATTTAGGGGGCTCAAAGAGGTTTCTGGATGAGAGCTCTTGATTGGAAAACCCCCCCATAGAAGTGCTTTCATATTTCATGATTTGTTTCCTTGTTTTGTTATAGAATTAGAAATCTAATATTAGTATGAAGAGGGTTGGTGGACTGTTTTTGTAACCATATCACTGCATACCATCAATAATTTGTTCTCTTTTTCCTTCCTCCTTAATTCCTATAATTTCAACACTTGATGTGTTAAATTGTTCTGTTTTAGAATGTGATTTAAAAATGTTTTCATTTGCCTTACCAGGAACTGGAGGCTTTGTCTAGTCATTATGCCATGCTATTTAACCGAAGAAAAGTCAAGTTGTCAGCTGAACAAAAGTCTGTGTATGATGGGAAGCTTAAAGAGGTCCAACAAATTTTTAATTTGAGTGCTGAAATTGATAGCAGTAGTACTGATTCAAACAAAGGCAAGACGATAAAGAGAGGAAACGAAGGAAGCAGTGATGAGATGAAGAACTTACACGATTCAAGCGTTGGCAAGGCTGCTGAAATGGCCGCAGGGTAATTTAACTTCCCTTATAACTATTGACGTTTTATTCACCTACAACTGTTGCCATAAAATCGAGTTTAAAGTGCTCTATTCATCATATACTAAAATATTACATATCTATGATCCTAAGGAAAATTGGTTAAAGTTCTATCTGCAAGGATGTCAATGTACGAATTTAGAAAATCTACGTGATGTAGTTAATTTGGATATTTGTATGCAGGATAAGATAGATAACATATACATTACGTCATATGTAAAAGCAAACAAAGTTTGACATGTGTTTGTCTATCACTTTACTACGAGCGTGATGAACCAAGTATACCAAAAGCTTAAGCCATTAGGTGAAGACCCATGAATGGTTCTACTTACATCTAACACATCCCCTTATATCCAAGAGCCCTTTGGATAATAATGCACAGCTAGCTACACTTCATCTATAATTTTGTGTTATTGGAATGGAGGGTTGTAAGCAAGGACAGAGTCCAAACCACTTGGCCATAGAGGGCTCTCATGAATAAACTATTCCAAAAGCTTAATTGGTTTTATATAGTATAACATCTCTGTAATATCTTAAACCCCTTACAATTTTGATCCTAGCTTAAGGAAGCCCTCATATTTCATTATATTATATGCCTTATTTGATGTTTCTTGTTGCAGTTTCACTAATGCATTAACTGGACTAGCTGCTAATGATATAGTTCAGAGAACTACTTCAAGATTGGAATCACTTCATTCTGAGGGAGTTCATGTATGATACATATTATGGAAAAAATTTATTCTTATCACATGAGGTTGTCGTAAAAGTTAATAAAATGGGGCTGCTTTTCTTTGCAGAGGCTGTCTGAAATGTGCTGTTTTGCTGTGTCTCAACTTCTAGTGTTTGGAAAATCCATCATTTCTCGTGCCAATAAGACTGAGGATGAAGCAGATGATGATAAGGCTCACATTGAGTGGCCGGAAGACGTTACTGCAAAAGCTAATATCGTAAGAGTAAATGCCCAAACAATGATAGGATATGTGGAAGCAGTTTCTAACAGTTTTATTACAGGTTGGTTGTTTACTGATTCCACCCTTCATTATAATCACACTAAAGTATTCTGCTGTATTTGTATGCCTTGAATTTCCATCATTCTCTGCTCATAGCTGTTTATCATTTGACATTTGGCATGCATTTATCAGGCATATCTGATGTAGCGGAGGCCTATCAAGCTGCCATTAAAGCTGTTACTACTGAGTCTCAATCAGTTGTTCCCCACGCATCAGTTCAGGAAAAAGCCAATGCCTTCTCTGAGAACCTTCGAGCTGATCAAACCACAGCGGTATGCAAAATCCAGGAAGGAATGCAATTTTTAGCTCACGTTCTCATTTCAACCTCAATGAATGCTGCTTGAACACTTTTATACGTTCCTATTTGTAAATAGTCACAGTTTAATTAGAAAAATGATACCCCACTCAACTATGCATATGCTATAGTTTATGTCGGTTTTAGACTCTTAGTGACCGGGGCAAGTTTGTCCTGATAAATTGTTTCTTGCAAAGGTTTTATTCTTTAATTCCTCAATTCACAAGATCATATATGGAGATTTAGATAAGCACTTGTGTTACACATTTTTAATCAATTATTAGCCGTCATTTGCAGTAGTCCAAGTTGGAATGAATTGTTGATGTGTACATGTTTATTGGTGTGGTAGCCATTTTGCGTTCTGTTTACATGAAAATTTATCACTTTGTTGAAAGTAGATTTCGGATCTCAATTCGAGGAAGTTCTGTGAATTCTTCTTCAATATCATGTAACTAACTGTCAAAATTATATTTGGCTGATGTAGAGATTTTGAAAGCTTCGCCTGCCATGTTCTGACACTTTTTACAATCCAAACACTAATTACAGGATTAGGCCCTTATTAAATAATAATTTATAATGACTTGTTCTTCTCAAGACAAATTTAGTAGCTATTCTTGATTACGTCTATAGGGTGATCATTGATTAAATTGTATGAATTGAAATCTTTTGAGAATTTGATCTTGACGAAGAACAAGGTTTTAAGCCTCAAACAAGAAAATAAAATCAAGAGAAGCAAATGTTTGGTGTATCATGTTTTGTTACAAATATTAGTACGAAAAATTGGTTTTGTTGATAATTGTGATATAAACCGTATGGCTTATGATGGTGAGATCTTTACAAGACTGGATTGTTCTTCATAAAGTTAAGATCAGAAATAAAGTATACAAATGTCAGACAATTTCTAAACTAATTTATAATATTTTTTATTTTCTTAAATAAATAAAAACCTTTTGAGTGTTTCTTAGTGTTATTTTTAGAAAAGACTTAGAAGTTTGAGAATTTTCAAAGTTCAAATGAAAACCAAATGTTTTACCCTGGATTTCATGAACAAGAAATATGTTGCAGTTCATTATCGCAAGAGATTAGGACATTTTCATCACTATGTTCAAATATTTATGAAGAAAAACAATCTTGCTAAAAGCTTTTCTCAATTAAAAGAGCTCTTTGAATAAGTTACATGTCAATATGGCAAGCAAATAAGGATATATTTTCCAAAAGAAAAAGAGGAGTACCAATTTGAGATATGAAATAGGTCTATATTGTCAAAAAAATTACAAAATGTATTTGTTGATATCTGATATGAACTAAGCGACAGGTTTCACCGCTGAATGTCACATTTTACGAGCTGATTGATACTGAGTGTTGTAACATCCAAAACTTTCACAATATAATATTTTTAATATAAAATATGTCACGGTCACATTATTTAAAAATATTTTATTGTATAATATATAAAATTATTATTATTATTATTAGAAATAATAGTGGAAATAATAAAAAAAATTATAAATGGTAAAAATGATAGTGTAATAATGATAACAAATATTTAAATAGAAAATAGAATAATGTAAATATGTTAACAAAATAATATAAATATTTAGAATATCATATAATGTATTTATTATAATAAATTATGAATATATAAATATATAAAAAAAATTAAAATTAATTAACTAATAACAATATAATAATGTGTTCTAAAATATGCATGTATTATAAATATACGTAAATAAGTTATAAATATATATATATTATAATAACATTGTCGTTAAAGAAAATGAGATAAATACATTTTGAATTGGATAAGATTATAAATGCCACAAGATAAGATGCTAATCTAACGCATCAATAAAAAAAATAAATTACAAAAACTTAAGTTATAATTATATTATATATTAAAATAATAATAATAATGATCAACCTTATCTCCTGCTATTAGAGAGAGAGAGTAAATCTTTCTTATAAATAGAAGAAGACTTAGTAATAGAAGAGAGTACGAGGGAGAAAGGAAGAAATAAAATTTTACGTCGAATTCTTTTTATTATATATTATCTATTCATAGTTATTCAATTTATATTTATTGTACTGGTACTCTTATTTTATTGATGTTTAAATTTAATTACGTACTGATCTTATTTATTTATTTTATATCTATATTTATACATCAATTTTATTTATTTTCTTTATATTTATATCCAATTATTTTCACTTAAATAATTTTATTTTTATTTAAAACTATGTAATCTCTAATTTTCTATTTTGAATGGAAATACATAGGAGCGAGGTTAATTCTTGTTGGGTCTAAAACAAAATATTTTGTAGAATATTTTATTTTTATTTTGTTGAGGACAATCATATTTAAAGTAAAGGGAAGAAACATCTAGCATTGTATCTCTTTACCTTTATTATCATTCTTTTATCTGTTCATAATTATTTTATTTTTATATCTACGTTAAGTGAGGTGTCCCTAACTTCATTCTAATTTATATTTAGTTCTCGTTCTCATTTATTTATTTATATTCATCTCCAGTTGTGCACTGGTCCTATTTATTCAATTTATCTTTACTCTCATTTATTTATTTATATTTATTTCCAGTCACGTACTGGTCCTTTTTATTTATATTTATTCTTTTGTTATACACAAATCCTATTTATTTATTTATACATTACATGGTTTAATATCAAAATAAAATTTATGACAAATAAAGATTTGATTATTGTGGTTGGAGGTATGACCTTGGGGATTTAAATGAGTGGATGTTACTCAAGACGAGATGTTCTTGGGTTACTTTGTTGGCCATGTTGAGACTCATTTATCCTTGGGATACTTTGTTGGCCATGTTGAGACTCATTTATCCTTGGGATACTTTGTTGGCCATGTTAAGACTCATTTATCCTTGAGTTACTTTGTTGGCCATGTTGAGACTCATTTATCCTTG
>Ga0099822_1010936_pt1 | contig 11186 bp, 10 predicted proteins | sample CowpeawhiteBW_FD_76839 | JGI IMG/M metagenome (GOLD analysis project Ga0099822, IMG submission 76839) | Root nodule microbial communities of legume samples collected from California USA - Cow pea white BW | ecosystem: Host-associated > Plants > Roots > Nodule | place: USA: California | collected... | reverse complement strand
CTCGGCCGGCCGCCCGTTCCGCTTCAAGGCCGTGACGATGGCGGAGGCGCAGGCGGAGGCAAGCAAGTTCCGGGAGCTGCTGCGCTCCCTGCCGGAACGGCTGCGCGGCATCGAGGATTTCGGGCTCAACGTCGAAGCGCTAAGAGATGCCAACGTCGCAGGCCAGGCGGTCAGCGCCATCGACGCTGCGACCTGGCAGGTCGCCGTGCCATAGAGCATGATCCGGAAACGTGCGGGCAGGTTTCCTTTGCGGCAAGTGCAAAATGTTTGCCGGAGATCATGCAAACAACAGAGCGCACTCACAACAACGGAGCGATCGTCATGACCTCAACCATCGACCTCAATTGCGATCTCGGCGAAAGCTTCGGTCCCTGGGAAATGGGTAATGACGCGGCGATGATCGAGCTTGCGACCTCGGTCAACGTCGCCTGCGGCTTCCACGCCGGCGATGCCGACATCATGCGGCAGACGGTTGAGCTTGCGAAGGCGCGCGGCGTCAGCGTCGGCGCCCATCCCGGTTATCGCGACCTGCACGGCTTCGGCCGCCGCCCGGTGCCCGGGCTGAAATCGTCCGAGATCGAGAACCTCGTCGCCTATCAGATCGGCGCGTTGCAGGCGATCGCGACTGCCGCCGGCCACAAGGTCACCCACGTGAAGGCGCACGGCGCGCTCTCCAACGTCGCCTGCGAAGACGACATGACCGCGAAGGCAATCGCCAACGCGATCAAGGCGGTCGATCCCAGCCTCGTCTTCGTGGTGCTGGCGAATTCGAAGCTGGTCCGTGCCGGAGAGGCCGCCAACCTACGAATGGCGCATGAAGTGTTCGCCGATCGCGCTTACGAAGACGACGGCAACCTGGTTTCGCGCAAGAAGCCCGGCGCGGTGCTGCACGATCCCAAGGCGATCGCTGACCGCGTGGTGCGGATGGTGCAGGACGGCGCGGTGGTGTCCGTCACCGGCAAGGGCATCAAGATGAAAACCGATACCGTCTGCATCCATGGCGACACACGCGGGGCCGTCGACATCGCGCGCGGCGTCCGTGACGCGCTGAAGAATGCCGGCATCACCGTCGCGCCGTTCAAGACCGCGCACTGAGTTGCCAGCAAGCAGAAGGGGCCGGCGCTACCGCCGACCCCTTTTGGATTTCATTGAGAATCTTGGGCCCGAAGCTTCAGAACGGGTGAACGGAGAGCGTGCCGAACACAATTGCCGCGATCACCGCAAAGGCGCCGTAGAGTGCCGCGGTGTGAATCTTGGTCCCGGTCTTCCGTGAAAAGGTTCGCGCGTAAAGATGCAGGCGGGCTTCCGCCGATAGCTCGCGCATGGTCGATCTCCAACGCCCCATTTGCAAGCTTATGGAATATCGTTCGGGCGCGGATTCAAGCGGCTCGCGAAAATAGTGATGCCGACGCCTTCACAAAGTCGGCACCGAGCAAAAAATGCTTCGCCAGGGTCTCACGCGAGCACCTTATTCGCTCGAATTCGAACCATCTGGAACCGGTCTCATGCGCATCTTGCTGGAACCATCCTCCTTGGTCAGTCAGGTCAACGGCCATTCAGGGTTTCCAGCGCCCGATCTTGAAGGCGGCCAGGTGCCCCGGAACGTCATTGGAATCGAACGGTGGACCGGCAAAGGCGCCGATCGGGTTGGCGGGCCCTGCCGAGCGCCCCGATGCGGCATCGTAAAGGTCCGGCCTGAACACGGCCATCGCGGCCTTGAGCGCATCCGGCTTGAAGGGCGCCTGCCCCCAGCGGACCATCTGCGCATAGAGCCAGGCGGCCTGTGCCGGATCAGGCCGCGCCGCGGCCTCGCGGCCGACCAGCAGGTAGCGGCGGCTTTCGCGCATCGCACCGTCGGGCGCAATCTTCAACCTGCCGTCAAGCGTGCGCTGGACGACGTTGGCGTCGACGCCGATCCGCTCCGGCTGCGCGAGGATGTGCGCCACCTCGGACCGATTCTGCGGATCCTCAATGAATTCGGCGGCACGCAGATGCGCGCGCACCAGCGCCGCCACCACATCAGGATGCTTTTCCGACCAGTTCTGGCGCACCGCCAGCACCTTCTCCACCGCGCTGAGCAGGATGTCGGCGACGAAATGCAGGATGTGGCCGATGCCGAGATCGACCGCGATCGAATTCCAGGGCGCGCCGACGCAGAACGCATCGACGTGCCCGTTGGCGAGGCTGTCCACCATGTAGGGCGGCGGCAGCACCACGAGCTGAACATCCTCGTCTGGATCGACGCCGCCGGCGGCCATCCAGAACCGCAATTGATAATTGTGCGTCGAGAACGGGAAGGTCATGCCGAAGGTCAACGGCTCGGCGCCGCGCGCCCGCCGCTTCGCCACCACGCGGGCGAGCGCGCGCGACGTGGCCATCGGATCGAAGCGATCGCCGTCAATCTCGTCCATCAAGTCGGCGTAAAGCGCCGGTGATACCGTAATCGCATTGCCATTGAGCCCGAGATTGAACGGCGCAACGATCGGAACCTTGACGTGACCGAGCCCGAGGCTCGAGGCGATCGCGACCGGCGCCAGCAGGTGGGCGGCGTCAAACAGTCCGATATTCAGCTTGTCGCGGACGTTCGACCACGACACTTCCCGCACCAGGGTGACGTCGAGGCCTTCGGCCGCCGTGAACCCCTTGTCGGCGGCGACGATCAGCGCGGCGGCGTCGACCAGCGGAATGAACCCGATGCGCAATGGTACGGTCATTTCAGCAGCTCCGACGCCGTCAGGATCGATTGCGCAATCTCCCCGATCTTCTTTTTCTCGCGCATGGCGGTCGACCGCATCAGCACGTAGGCCTCCTCCTCGGTCAGCCCCTTCATCTTCATCAGGATCCCCTTGGCGCGGTCGATCACCTTGCGCTCCTCCAGCGCGTGCTTGGTGCGATCGAGCTCGTCCTGCAGCTTGGCAAAGGCATTGAAGCGGGAGACGCAGAGATCGAGGATCGGCTTGATGCGCTCCTTCTTCAGGCCGTCCACGATGTAGGCAGAAACCCCCGCATCCACCGATGCCTGGATCGAGGCGGCGTCGCTCTGGTCGACGAACATCGCGATCGGCCGCCGGACCGCGCGGCTGACCTGGAACATCTGTTCCAGCACGTCGCGGCTGGGGTTCTCGAGGTCGATGACGATGATTTCGGGGTCGAGCGCGTAGATCCGCGCCAGCAGGCTCTGCATCTCGCTGATATGGACGACGTCCGAATAGCCCGCCTCCCGCAGCCCCTCCTCCAGGATACCCGCACGGATCGGGCTTTCGTCGACTATGACGATCTTGGGAGACGTCTCAACGTTCATCGACCACCGGGCACGATGCGATCCAACTGGACGGCGTCATGCTCTCATCCTCCTGTCTGGACCCGTGTTCTTCAACGCGGACCGGTACCCACTTGGCTCGAAAGCGCTCACGCAAATCCCGGCAAGGCGCATCCATAACACGCCGATTGCGCCCGGAAAGGGTTGTAATTCTCGGCAATTGGGACTAGCTCCTGCCCATCAATCAGGCAGATCAAATCTATGCAGCAGGCCGCCGCGCCCAAAGTGAGCTTTGTTTCCTTGGGATGCCCCAAGGCATTGGTCGATTCCGAGCGCATCATCACGAGATTGCGCGCGGAAGGCTATGAGCTTGCGCGCAAGCACGACGGCGCCGACATCGTGATCGTCAATACTTGCGGCTTCCTCGACAGCGCCAAGCAGGAATCGCTGTCGGCGATTGGCGAGGCCATGGCAGAGAACGGCAAGGTGATCGTCACCGGCTGCATGGGCGCCGAGCCCGAGCAGATCGAGACCGCCTATCCCGGCGTGCTCTCGATCACGGGCCCGCAGCAATATGAGAGTGTGCTGGAGGCCGTGCACCGGGCGCTGCCGCCGGCCCACAATCCGCATCTCGACCTGGTGCCGCCGCAGGGCGTGAAGCTGACGCCGCGGCACTACGCTTACTTGAAGATTTCCGAAGGCTGCAATAACCGCTGCAGCTTTTGCATCATCCCGAAGCTGCGCGGTGACCTGGTCTCGCGGCCGGCCAATGACGTGCTGCGCGAGGCCGAGCGGCTGGTGAAGGCCGGCGTCAAGGAGCTGCTCGTCATCTCGCAGGACACTTCGGCCTATGGCGTAGACCTGAAATATGCCGAGAGCCCGTGGCAGGACCGCAGCGTTCGCGCCAAATTCTTCGACCTCGCCAAGGAGCTCGGCGAGCTCGGCGCCTGGGTGCGGCTGCAATACGTCTACCCCTACCCGCATGTCGACGAGGTCATCGGCCTGATGACCGAAGGCAAGGTGCTTCCCTATCTCGACATCCCGTTTCAGCATGCGAGCCCGGACGTGCTGCGCGCGATGAAGCGGCCGGCGGCGCAGGAGAAGACGCTGGCGCGGATTCAGAAGTGGCGCGAGCAGTGCCCTGAGCTGACGCTGCGTTCGACCTTCATCGTCGGCTTCCCCGGCGAGACCGATTCCGATTTCGCCCATCTGCTCGACTGGCTCGAGGAAGCCCAGATCGACCGTCTCGGCTGCTTCAAATACGAACCGGTCGCCGGCGCCGCGTCGAATGCCATAGCCAACGCCGTGCCCGACGAGGTCAAGCAGGAGCGCTGGAATGCGCTGATGGCGCGCCAGCAGAAGATTTCGGCGAGACGCCTGAAGCGCAAGGTCGGCACCCGCCAGCAGGTAATCGTCGACGAGGTCGGCCCGACCGTGGCAAAGGGCCGATCGAAGGCCGATGCGCCGGAGATCGACGGCGCCGTCTATTTGTCGAGCCGCCGCCCGCTCAAGGTCGGCGAAATCGTCACCGCAAAGATCGAACGCTCCGACGAATACGATCTGCACGGCAGCGTCGCAGGATTCTGACACGCTTGACATGCAAGGCGCTCCGGCTGTATGGGCCTGCGCCATGAAGCTGAACCGGACCAACCGCCGCGCCATCTGCCGTCGTCGTACCAACGACGATGATGGGTCGCGCCGTGTCCGACGCCAGCGCTGATTAGCTAGACGATCAGCCAAGGTTTTCGAGAAGGCCGCGCCCCAAAGCGCGGCCTTCTCGCATTTCGGCCCGCCCCCAATCCCCCAGACCTGCCAGAGGAGATCGACATGACCAACGTCACCCATCCGTTCGACGCGCTGATGGACATCACCACGCGCCCCGAGGTCGTGTTCGTGCGCGGCGCCGGCTCCTACCTCTGGGACGACAACCGCAACCGCTATCTCGATTTCGTGCAGGGCTGGGCCGTCAATCCGCTCGGCCATGCACCGACCGCGGTTGCCGAGGCGCTGGCCGCGCAGGCCAAGCGCCTGCTGACGCCGAGCCCTGCCTTCTACAACGGCCCCAGCCTTCAGCTCGCAAAGGCGCTGGTCGAGCAGAGCTGCTTCGATCAGGTGTTCTTTGCCAATTCAGGCGCCGAAGCCAATGAGGGCGCGATCAAGCTCGCGCGCAAATTCGGCGCCAAGTACAAGAACGGCGCCCACGAGATCATCACCTTCGAGGGCGGCTTTCACGGCCGGACGCTCGCGACCATGTCGGCCTCGGGCAAGAAGGCGTTCGAGCCGTTGTTCGAGCCCAAGGTGCCGGGCTTCCGGAAGGCAAAGCTGAACGACATCGAGTCGGTCCGCCGGCTGATCTCGCCTTCGACGGTCGCCGTGATGCTGGAGCCGATCCAAGGCGAAGCCGGCGTGTGGCCTGCGACCGATCAGTTCATGCACGAGTTGCGGGCGCTGACTCAGCAGCGCGGCCTGCTCCTGATCGTCGACGAGATCCAGACCGGCATGGGCCGGACCGGAAAGCTGTTCGCGCATCAGCATGCCGGGATCGAGCCCGACATCATGACGCTTGGCAAGGGCATCGGCGGCGGCGTGCCGCTCGCGGCGCTGCTCGCAACCGAGCATGCCTCCTGCTTTGATCACGGCGACCAGGGCGGCACGTTCAACGGCAATCCGCTGATGTGCGCTGCCGGCCTCGCCGTGCTGGAGCGAGTCGGCCAGCCCGACTTCCTCAAATCGGTGACCGATACCGGCCTGTTCCTCGAGAGCGAATTGCAGCGGCTGTCGTCGCGGCATGGGCTCGGTGGCATCAGAGGCCGCGGCCTTTTGCTCGCGCTCGATCTCAAAATGCCGATCGGTGTCGCCGTCGTCGCACAGGCCTTCGCGGCCGGCGTGCTGATCAACTCGCCGCAGCCGGACACGCTGCGCTTCATGCCCGCACTCAACGTGACGCGCGAGGAGATCGCGGCGATGATCGATTGCCTGGATATGGTGCTGACGAAGGTCGGCGCGGCACGAAGAGTGGCGTAGCAATGATCGCAGTCATTCCGGGGCACGCGGAGCGTGACCCCGGAATCTCGAGGTTCCGGGTTCGATGCTGCGCATCGCCCCGGAACGATGTGGAACTACGGCCTCAAGATCGCCGCGCCCGTGGTGGCCCGGCTCTCCAGATCGATATGCGCCTTCCCCGCGTCCTTCAACGCATAGGCATGGTTGATCGGCACGTGCAGCTTGCCGTTGATCACGGCCGCAAACAGCGTGTCGGCGCCCTCCAGCAGCTCCTTGCGGGTGCCGACATAATCGTTGAGCTTCGGCCGCGTCGCGAACAGCGAGCCGTGATTGTTGAGCTCGGCGAGCGGGAACGGTGGCACCGGCCCCGAGGCATTGCCGAACGAGACGAACAGGCCGCGCGGGCGCAAGCACGACAGCGATCCCGGGAAGGTGGTCTTGCCGACACCGTCATAGACCACATCGCACAGCTCGCCGCGGCTGATCTGCTTGACGCGCTCGACGAAGTTCTCCTCGTTGTAGAGGATGACGTGGTCGCAGCCGTTGGCGAGCGCGAGATCGGCCTTCGCCTTCGAGCCGACGGTGCCGATGACGTGCGCGCCGAGCGCGTGCGCCCATTGGCAAGCCAGCAGCCCGATGCCGCCGGCCGCAGCGTGAATCAGCACGCGATGGCCGGGCTCGACCTTGAAGGTCTTGTGCAGAAGATACCAGACCGTCAGGCCCTTCAGCATCAGCACGGCACCCTGCTCATAGGTGATGTGGTCGGGCAGCTTCACGAGCTTCTCGGCCGGGATGACGCGCTCGGAGGCGTAGCCGCCGAGGTTGTAGTAATAGGCGACGCGATCGCCGGGATGGAAGTTGGTCACCTCCGGACCGACGGCCACGACCTCGCCGGACGCCTCATTGCCGGCGATGAAGGGCAGGCCTGGCGCCTTGTACAGGCCGGTGCGGAAATAGACGTCGATGAAGTTCACGCCGACCGCGTGCTGCCGGATCCGTACCTCGCCGACCCCGGGAGACGGCACCTCGACATCCTCATAGGTCAGGACTTCCGGGCCCCCCACTTCGTGCACCCGCACAGCCTTGGTCATGTCGATCGCTCCCTTTGATCTCAAGTGAAGCGAGCGAATGCCATCAGAGCCGTCTTGTCAACCGAGCGCCTACCCCGCCGCCCTCTTGCGATTGCGTCGCGCCAGCACGTTGAACATCTCAACCGCGGCCGAGAACGCGATGGCGAAATAGATGTAGCCACGCGGGATGTGGAATTTGAATCCGTCGGCCACCAGCGCCACGCCGATCAGCACCAGGAAAGCCAGCGCCAGCATCTTGGTGGTCGGATGCTCCGCGACAAATCGCGCCACCGGCCCCGACGAGACGTACATGATGATACAGGCGATCACGACCGCAGCGATCATGATCTCGAGGTCCTGCGCCATGCCGATCGCGGTGATGATCGAATCCAGCGAGAACACTAGGTCGACGATGATGATCTGCACGATCACCCAGAAGAATGCGCTGGCCGTCGGCTTGGCCTCGTCGCCCGTGTCGCGCGCCTCGACCTCGCCGTGAATTTCATGTGTCGCCTTGGCAATCAGGAACAGGCCGCCGCCGATCAGGATGAGGTCGCGCCACGACAGCGCGATACTCTTGATGGTGATCACCGGCTGCGTCAGCCCGATCAGCCACACCAGGATGCTGAGCAGGACGATGCGAAACACCAGCGCCAGCAACAGGCCGATCTGCCGCGCGCGGTTGGCCTGCGGCTGCGGAAACCGTGAGACGAGCACCGAGAGGAAGATCACGTTGTCGATGCCGAGCACGATCTCCAGGGCGGTCAATGTCAACAGCGCCGCCCAGGCCTCCGGGCTTGCGATCAATTCCATCATGCTCTGAGTGCTCTCACGCGGCGGATCAGGGTATCGCTGCCGACGATGTAGGCCGCGATGACGCAGAGTGCGACTGTGACTGATGTCCCGACCATGAAGCCTTTCGCCACGGTGTAGAGGGCGAGCAGCGCCCAGGCTGCGAGCAGCCAAAGGGTCAGCCAGCGCAGTCGTACCACGCGCAGCGGGTGCAGCACATGAAATGGCGCGAAGGTCAGCGCGATCAGGGTCGCCACCGCGAGCGTCGATAATACCGGCGACAGGTGCAGCAGGAACAGATAGAACGCTGCCGCATTCCATAGCGCCGGGAAGCCGCGGAAATGGTTGTCCTCGGCCTTCATGCGGCGATCGGCGAAATAGAGCGCGCTCGAGACCACGATGCCGATGCCGAGAATCGGCGCGGCCAGCGGCAGCAGCATGCCGCTTGCGGTGATCGCATAGGCCGGCACGAACACGTAGGTGACGAAATCGACCACGAGGTCGAGCACCTCGCCGGACCAGTTCGGCTGCAACCGCACCACGTCGAGCTTGCGCGCCAGAGGACCGTCGATGCCATCGATGATCAGCGCCACGCCGAGCCAGCCGAACATGCTGGCCCAGTGCTCGCGCACCGCCTCCAGCATCGCCAGCAGCGCGACGCCCGCACCCAGCGCCGTGAAAATATGAACGGAAAATGCGGCGGGCCGCATCCGTTCCGGCAAGGACTCCGGCTGGCTGATCTGGTCCATCTGGCCGCAGTGCTATCAGGAATCGGCCCGTTTTGCATGTGTACTGTTGCGGCGTTCCGCCGCGTAATCCGCCGGACAACTTTGGTGGTTACCGATGGCTTGAAAATCGGGCCAACCATGTCATTTGTCCTGCTATGACCGACGACCTTCAGGTTTATGACGTTATTGTAATCGGCGGCGGTCCCGCCGGCCTGACGGCCGCGGTCGCCCTGGCCGTTGCCGGCGCGAGGACTGCGCTGTTGGCGCGCCGGGCACCTTATGCCGATAATCGCACCACCGCGCTGCTGGGAGCCTCGACCGATCTTTTGGAACGGCTGGATGTCTGGCGGCGCTGTGGCGACAAAGCGGCGGCGCGCAAGACGATGCGTCTGGTCGACGATACCGGCCGCCTGATCCGTGCGCCCGAGGTGCGTTTCTCCTCCGAGGAGATTGGGCGCGAGCAATTCGGCTTCAACATCGACAACCGGTCGCTGGTCGCAGCGCTCGAGGAGCGCGCCGGCGAACTGCCGGCGCTGACGCGATTCGACGACGAAGCCGCCGCGATTCTTCCTGACGTTACGGCAGTCACGGTGCAGACGCGGCAGGCCCGGTCCTTATCGGCCCGCCTCGTGGTCGGCGCCGACGGGCGCAACTCGCTGTCCCGCGAGGCCGCCGGAATCGAGGTCGTCAGGCGCGACCTCGGGCAATCCGCACTCACCTTCAACATCACGCATGCGCGGCCGCACCGGAACATCTCGACTGAATTTCACACCGAGCACGGCCCCTGCGTGTTCGTGCCGCTCTCCGGCAACCGGAGCAGCGTGGTCTGGGTCTGCGCGCTCAAGGAGGCCGAGCGGCTGAAGGCGCTCGGCGATGACGACCTGTCCGCGGCGGCGGAGCGGCAATCCCACTCCATCCTCGGCCGCGTCCACGTCGAGCCTGGACGCCATGTGTTTCCGCTCGCCATCGAGCGGCCCCGGCAATTCGCCAAGGACCGCGTTGCGCTGGTCGGCGAGTCCGCGCATGTGCTGCCGCCGATCGGCGCGCAGGGTCTCAATATGGGACTGCGCGACGCCGCCGATATCGCCGAGATCGCCGGCCAGGCCGTCTCGCGCGGCGAAGACCCGGGCGCGCCGCGGGTGCTGTCGCGCTACCAGTTGGCGCGGCGCCCCGACGTCGCCAGCCGGACCTGGGCAATTGATCTCGCCAACCGCTCGCTGCTCAGCGATTTCCTGCCGATGCAGACCGCGCGGGCCGCCGGCTTGCATCTGATCGGCGCGATCGGCCCGCTGCGCCGCCTCGCGATGCGCGAGGGGCTGGCGCCGTCATGGCGGCGGTGACCGCGGCGATCAAGGGAAGGCCAGCCGTCCGGTCTGGATGAACCACATCACGCTGGTCAGCGTGATCACCGAGGCGAAGGTCCCGATCAGCACGGCAACTGAGGCCGGCTCGATCCAGGTGTCGTTCTGCCGGGCGATCACGAACACGTTCAACGCCGGAGGCAGCGAGGCCATCAGCACGGCGGTGGCGGCCCACGGCTGCGCGAACGGACCGAACAGCAGCATCAGGCCAAACGCCACGAGCGGGTGGATCAACAGTTTGATCGCGATCACGCCGGGGACCTCCCACGGCACCCGTTTGAACGGCCGCAGCGCGACCGTCACGCCGAGCACGAACAGCGCCGTCGGCGCGGCGGCGTTCTGCAGAAACTGGATGGTCCGGTCGAGCGCAACCGGAAGCGGAACATGAAGCGCGCCGACCAAGGCGCCGAGCACCGCCGACATGATCAGCGGGTTCTGCAGGATCTGGCGCATCACCACGCCGAGCGCATGCAGCAGCGAAGGATGATCGCGATCGGTGAGCTCGATCAGCAGCGGCACGATCGAGAACAGGAAGATGCTGTCGCAGCAGAAGATCAGCGCGGTCGGCGCCGCTGCCTTGGTGCCGAGCACGGCCAGCGCCAGTCCCGGGCCCATATAGCCGATATTGCCGTAGGCGCCCGACAGGCCGGCGAGCGTTGCTTCGCGCAGCGAGAGCCCGCCGATTGCCTTACCGGCGACCATCGCCAGGAAGAAGGCAATCACGGTTCCAAGCGTGGTCGCGATCAGAAACGGCGGATTGTTCAGCTCCGAAAACGGGGTCCTCGACATGATCCCGAACAGCAAGGCCGGCAGGGAGACGTAGAGTAGGAAGAAATTCATCCAGGCGAGCCCACTCTCAGGCAGCCCCTTGGCTTTGCCGCACGCATAGCCGATGAAGATCAGGCCGAAATACGGCAGCGCCAGATTGAGGATATCGATCATTCTGAAAGTGGATTCTCGGCGGTATTCCGGG
>Ga0099822_1010933_pt1 | contig 11188 bp, 6 predicted proteins | sample CowpeawhiteBW_FD_76839 | JGI IMG/M metagenome (GOLD analysis project Ga0099822, IMG submission 76839) | Root nodule microbial communities of legume samples collected from California USA - Cow pea white BW | ecosystem: Host-associated > Plants > Roots > Nodule | place: USA: California | collected... | reverse complement strand
TATATATATATATATATGTATATGTATATATCTATACATATACATATACATATATATATATATGTATATGTATATGTATAGATATATACATATACATATACATATACATATATATATATATATGTATATATATACATATATATACATATATATACATTATATATATACATATATATATATATATATATATATATATGTTTGTTGGTGTGAGGTGGCTTTTGAAAGGAAGTTGTATAGAGTTTGTAGACACTTTAAGATCATTTTGTGTTGAGAATTGTAAATAAATTAAAATAAAGACTAATGTAGAGAAGAATACACATAAGAATTTATAGTGATTACCTTCACCTAAGGCTACATTCAGTCTCTTAAGCAACATGTTTAAGAAGTTTCATTAAAAAATCTTTGACTAACATGAGTATCGACCTCTCTAGGTTACAATGAGTATCAATCACTCCAGGTATTATGAGTTTGCCCTCTCCAAGAAACACGAGTATAAACCTCTCCAGGTTATAATGAGTTTGATCTCTTTAGGTGTCCTTTTCAATCTCCCCATAAGATAGAGAATTCACAATTATAATGAATAAAATAATCTCCCACGCAAGAAAGTATAATCATGCTCAAGGTATACTTCACTATGTGATGGATATTACAATGGTTATGACTCAATCCAATATCACTCTATACAAAATAGATTTGACTTTATGCTTTTAGAGTATTCTCACTTTTTTTTCTCTTGATATGAGAATAATTCAATACTTTTGAATTTTCTCTCGCATTCTTCATTTAATCATCATCTTGGTTTTATTTAGGGTTATATATAATGTTTCTGGGGTTTTAACCTTCACTAAGAACTTTACCATGCCTTAACTTTCCCCTGGCTAAAAACTATGGTCGTTAATAGATTATCGACGACGCTAACCCCTTGAAAAGTGAACGTCACCTACGGTTTTATAACCCATATTATGTTGTAGTGGTTTCAAACCCTCATTACTTCTAGACGGTTTCTAAACCCTTGCTGTAAGACCCGAGAAATTTAATTAATTAATTAATAAAGGCGGGTAGTAAGAATGTTTATGAAATTTAATGTTGACTTTAATAATGTGGAAAAGTTCTAGCTTAAGTGGTTGAAAGTACTTGGTTATGTTGAAAGGACTTGGGTTCAAGTCTTGTGTATGCCAAATTATGTGTTATTTTAATTATGTATTATTTTGATAATATGATTAATCATGATGAATGATAATATAATCCTAGATATAAAGGAATTATCATGAAACATGAATTGGATATTGGTTGTGCACTTGCTTTGGAATTGGATGGTTAAAGAGAGTGTATCATGAATCATGAAACATGAATTTGATTATATTACTCTTTTGTATCATTGTATGTATATTTGGATAATTTACATTGTGTAAATATGCATAATTTCGTGTTCTTGGAAAATTTCCAGAAACCGCCTAGCGCGCCTTCGAAGCTGCTAGGCGATGCATGCTAATTTTAGTGTTTTCTAGGTTCTTGTGAGGAACCTCCTGGCGGCTCGTTCATTAAGGACGTGGCGGTGAGGACCACCCGCCAGGCGACGTGAGCCCTGTTGGTTTGATTTTAATGTTTTTGGTGATTACTAGATGGTTCTAATCGAGGAAAAGAGGAGCTTTATATATGATTAAATTTTTGGATACCAATATTTGTGGAATTACACTATGAGTGGAAGTAATTGGAAATTGGGGTTTTTTGGAGCTCTGAGATTAATTGTTATTTGAATTGAAGTGGAAATGTTATTGGAATGGTTTGGGCCGAGAGATTGCACAATAGTAAGCGGGATTTCTTTTTAGGGTTGTGAGAACAGGCTGAGAAATGAAATTGGGAGTTTCTTGGAACCTTCGCAGGTGCAAAAGTTTCTGGGTAGTATCCAAAACTTTATGCACTACCTGGCGGTACCTTGTTTACCGCCAAGCGCCAACGTAGTGACTTTGGTGTTTTCGTGGCTGTGAGGTGTAGTTGCAAGGTTGGGGTTTTGTTGGGAAAAATGTTCTTAGTTCATGAAAATTTTTAGTGTTGGAATAAGAGGTTTGAGGGATAAATGAATGAAAATTAGTACCACTTGAACTATGGGTCGATTTGGGAAGTGGAAGAATTGTGATAGTGAATACATTCTAGTTTAGTTCATAAAATAGGATCATCACTATGGCTAGTTGTGGAAAAGAACTTAGTCATTGAGTTCTTGTTGAGTGCCTAATTAGCCAAGTGCGAAATCAATGTGTTAAAGGGTAGTATATTGTGGCAGGTAATTGAAAGGGTAATTTGGTAAGGGTGAATCAAGGCTGTAATAAGGATTAGAGGAAGAGTACAATAATGGCCATTTGAAATGATAAGTAGCAAGCATAACCTTTTACATATGGGACAACATGGAGTTAATTAATTGCACATGAGATAATATATGATAATGGGGAGCAGTGTTGATAATATTTAACTAAGTCTATAAATTTGGGTGAGTGTTGAGCTAGAAAAGAATTGTTGGAAACTATACAAGACTCTGACCAACCAGTACAACTCGCTGTACTGGGTTAGCGCTTGGCGGTGAGGCTTGGACTGCCATGCAATAACTACAAAATCAGTGGGGTCTGGAGTGCATATCGCTTGGCGACGGGGACGATTCTGCTAGGCGACTACTGGATGACAAATAACACCTTAGCGCATAGTACCTGACGGGTGTGGTTCGCAGTAGGTGGTTCTGGTGAGACATAGCATCAAAGAGGGGCTAGGAAACACTTTTCATTGAGTTTATGATTTTTATGGATTTAAGTTATCATTTGTGGTTTTGAATAATTTTGTAAATCTTTATGTTACCAGACTTAGATATTGTAATCAAGCTTTATAAATGATGGGTTTTGGATCATTACCGTTGTAATAAATGTTTTAATTTTCCTGCGTTTTTGGGAAAAGACATTAAAATAAATGAGGTTTTATTTATATTTTCTATTTTATTTTATTAAAATTATTAATATCTGATCGGGATATTACACCCGCAAAATTTTGACACTTTTTAAAACCTCTACCACTTCCCAACAAGTTTTAAACTCATACAATGTAGTCAATATTTTTCATCAATTTTTATTGGGGTTTCAAATTCATGTTTCATTGATATACACAACTTATACACAACTTATAATGTGGGGAGAACAAACATACTCTCTTTTTAACCTCCGATCACTTTCATCATCTCTAACCTGACAACCCACAACCTCCATCCATTTTCACCTATACATCCTAACCTCTCCAGACACAATACAGAGCATCAATTCGTTTCACCATCAACGCCAATAAACACTAGAGAAAAAATATTATAATCAACATAGTATAATAAAAGCCCAAAAAAAAGGTAACATAGAGCAAGGAAATTTAAACCAATATCAACAAACACAAACATATTCATCATGCTACATACCATTGAATCCATCACATTCCTCAACTCACACGATCAAAATTTTAAACAGAAAGATAAGAGACTCGATCACTTTTCCAGTGAGGTTTTAACGTGCTTATACCCTTAACTACATCAGTCACAAGACTCATATTGGGATATTGAATAACTGTTCTGTTGGAACTAGTGAGAAATGCTTAACGTGTTTGTTGGAGAAATAGAAAGGTTTGGCACCAGGGATGCTCCCAATAGCAATATAGAGGAGAGAAAGGGGAACGATCCAAACCTAACACTTCCACTCGTCACCAACGATCGTCCGCAGAACGCCAGTCTCCCTTATTGATGAATCCATCTTCTAGAACATGGATCAAGAGATGTTGTGCCATGAGCGGGTAGGTTCATGGATGGTGGTTACATGTGATGGTATGAGCGGGGAGGTTCATACCCAATTACTCTCCTATGGGGATACGAGCGAGGTAGGTTCGTATGTTCCATGCTCACAGTTGAGAGATGCTGCGTGCGGGGAGGTATGTAGCTGGTGGATCACACGTGTTGGACTACGGGTGGGCAGGTCCGTAGAGTAGGACTACGAGCGGGGAGGTTCGTAGAGACAGGACCACGAGCGGGCAGGTTCGTGTGAGCATCATAAATCTTGAGTCCATGGCTAACTTTGTTGTGGAATTGGAGGTTGAAAAGCCTTGGGGGTATTAAGGATTTGACCATGGTTTAGCCATGATAATATCATGGGGTGTATTTATATTATTTACTATTATTTAATTGATATGTTTCTTATATTCTTTTGAGCTCACCCTTTTTGTTTGTGCATGGCGATGATCGTATAATTCTTTACACGGGAGTAGTTGATGATACAGGTGATGCTACTAACACTTGAGATGGAGAGAGGGCTAGCTTGGGGATTTTGAGCTAGGAATTTTCTTATGATTTCCATTATTTTGTCGGATTTTGGAACTTGTAATAAAATTACTGTTCAGCTTCATTTAAATTATGGCATGATTAATAATGTTTTAATTTTTCCCGCATTTTGGGAGTAATAAAGTGCAGTGTTTGACTTTATTTATTCTTATTTATTTATTTATTTATTTTAATCAAGTAAATTCCAGTAGGCATGTTACAATGGTCGCTATGAATAACAAACTTCTTGGACACTAAATAGTGTTCCCAAGTTTGAAGGGCCCTAACTAAGGCAAACAACTCTTTGTCATTGGTAGGGTAGTTGAGGGAGGCATCATTAAGTTTTCACTAAAATAAGCAATTTGGTGACCTGCTTGCAACAATACTGCATCTTCACCAACACCGGATGAATCACACTCTAGCTCAAAAGTTTTTGAAAAGTCTGGTAAGACTGGAATGGGTACATTAGTGAGTTTTTCTTTGAGTTGTTGAAAACCATACTCTTGTTTTTCCCACCAACTAAAATATACATCCTTTTTTACCAACTGATTTAAGGGTGAAGCTAAAGTTGAGAAGTTAGCAACAAACCTCCTATAGAAACTTGCTAGCCCATCGAAGCTTCTAACCCATCTCCTAAATTTTTAGGAGTAGGCCATTCTTAGATGGCCTTTATTTTCTCAAGGTCCACATGAATCCCATGTTTATTGACTACAAAACCTAAAAAAATGACATTATCTACACAAAAGTTACATTTTTCTATGTTTGAAAACAACTTATTTCCCCTAAGAATGTCAAGGACAAACCTAAGATGATCTACATGCTCATGCAAACTCTTACTATATATCAAAATTTCATCAAAATAATGATTTCAACAATTCTAAGAAATTGAAATACCTAGTAATTGAATTACTTGCAATTGAATTCTATTCATTTCTTAGATAATTAGTTTGGATGAATTAATTGAAATATTTTAAATTTCATTTTTCTTGTTTGGATAAATCAATTTAATTTCTATTTCAGGGCAAACTCAACTCTACCTTTAAGTCTAACTAACTTAGCTCGACCTTCAATTCGAAACAACTTGTCTTGACTTTTGGTTCAAGTTGACCTTCAGTCTGGCTCAACCTTCGACCCGACTTGACACGATCTGACTCAACTCGAGTGATGAAGGATTGACACCCACCAAGGATGGAGGAACATGCTTAAGAAGACTAAGCATGTTTACAAAGGAAGTTCACTAATCCTTCACCCCTTTAATTTGTGTTTGTTATTTTTGATTCCCTAAGTTGACTTAGTTGAATCAACTTTAGTTGACTTGTTGACCTTTAACTAGGTCTGACTTGTTGACTATAGTTGATATGACTTAAGCCAACATGCTAATCTATGTTTATTTGCTTTGTAGGTTAATTAGGAGTAAGAAAACAATGCTAGGTGGCGCATGGTGATCGAGGAGTATAAATGATGTGGAAGAGAGAGTAAAACAAAGGCATACAACATAAAATAAAAGGCATAAAGCAAGTGTACCTATGTGCCTTTGGTATCCATTATTTTAAGCACACTTTGGCCACTTTTTGGAGACATATGAGACACGTTCTTTGTCTCCTTTTTCGCTAGAACGAAATTATCCTTGCACACACCATTGTTAGCTCTTTTGTCTCTTATTTTTGTAACCTTATTTGAACTAGTTTCTAGAAGTTAGGGTTGGGTTTTTGTAGAGACATCCTTAGGTATCTTTTATTTACTTAGAGGCCCCTAAACTCTTCTATATAAGGGGTGCTCCTAGACATGTAAAACGGTTGAACATTTTAAAGTAAAAACACTCTTGTGTCTCATCCATTTGTGAGAGTTTCCTCCTCAGGGAATGAATACTTTTAAGCCTTATCTTGCATAGCAAGTGGCGGCACACATCCACTCATCTTCAAGGTCGCCATGGCTTCTAGCCTAGCCTTGTAGTGGCGTGCTTCTCACATTTTTACCATTCCTTTCCTTTCCATTTTATGTTTTCTTCTTCCTTTAATTGTTCTTGGTTTTCTATGGTTTACGTGCCTTCCATTTCGTTTTTGTTTTGAATCAATCCATCATCTTCTTTTCTTGAGATTTGTGAAAGGAAGCTTCACATCTAGATAGCATGCTATCTTAATGTCCAGTGGGGATTTCACTTAGTTTTCCTAATCAACTCACACCATATTCAATAATCTTAAAAGGAAACAAGATAATCCTTCATCATCGAGCTTCAGCTTGACTTGACCTTCGACTAGCTCGACCTTTAACTCGATCTGACTTGACTCGATCGTTCACCTGACTCGGGGCAACCCGATTTGATCTTCGACCCTACTTAGACTGACCCGACTTAACATTTGGTTCGGTCCGACTCGACCTTCACTCCAACACGGATTGGTCTGGCTGGACTCGACCTTTGGGTCGGTTCAACTCGGCTTGAACTTAGACCCGAACCAACTCATCTCAACCTTTTGTCCGACTCGACATTTTGAACGTGTAGACTCTTTTTGTCCTAACCAATGAGCAATTGCATAACTTAGGGAACTTCCATTTCCTTCTTTTTTTTGAGTGAATTTTAAATTCTCCTATTTTAATTATTTGAAATACATTCTTAAAATTTCTCAATTTCAATTTCCTTTTAATTTCCTCATCCAAACATGTCATCTTCCTTGAAAGAATTTCAAATTCTTCAAATAAATGAATTACCTCTTGAATTTTCTCATTCAAACGCACCATAAGGACATGATTGATAAGCCTCATGAATGTGTTAGTTGCATTAGTGAGCCCAAAAGGCATCACCAACCACTTTTATAGTCCAAATTTTGTCTTAAAAGAGGTTTTTCACTCATCACCATCTTTTATTCTTATTTGGTGATAACCACTCTTTAGATCAATTTTAGAAAACATCAAGCCTTGGAATTGTATGACTATATTTAATGGTTATGTTATTTATTGCTCTACAATCATAACACATCCTCCACTTCCCATCCTTCTTAGGTACTAACAAAATAGGCACAACACAAAGACTAATATACTCTTTTGAATCCAACCCTACTCCAACAAATCTTGGACTTGACACTCTATCTACATCTTCTCCAATATAGAGCCTCGTATGGAGTATTGCTATGCTTGAGTGGAAATTGTTTTTATAAGTAAACTCTATCCATGGTAGAATTTGATCCCAACTTCCAATTTTTTCTAAGACACATGCCCTCAACAAGTCGTCTAAAGATTAGATAGTCTTTTTAGATTGTTCATCAATTTAAGGGTGATAAGTTGAACTAAGCCTAACTTTTGTCCCAAGGCTCTTTCTAAACTATCCCAAAATCTAGAGGTGAAACGAGGATCTCCATTAGAAATTATACTAGAAAGTACATCATGTTTGGTAATTTCTTTTATGTATAGATGAGCTAATTTTTCTAAAGAAAATCTAATGTTAATATGTAGAAAGTGAGCAGACTTTGTTAATCTATCTACAATGACCTAATGTGCTTAATAACCAAACACAATCCTTGGTAAACTTTTCATAAAATTCATAGATAAACTTTCCCATTTCCTTTCTAGAATATTTATGGATTGTTGTTCCTCACAAGTTTTTTATAGTTCAACTTTTGTTTTCTGACAAACTCTACCATTGATTTCCTTATCCCAAACCACAAAAACATTTTCTTAAAGTCTCGATACAACTTTGTGCCACCCAAATGAATACTTAAGCTACTCTTATGAGTTTCCTCCATCATTAATTTTCTTAATTCTTCTTTTGGAGGTTTGCAATTTCTATCCCTAAACTTCTTGATTCCACTAGAATACTTGCAAAGTTCATATTCTTTTTCTTCTATTTTTGTTGTCAACTTTTTTTGCAAAAATTTATCTCTTTCTTGAGCTCCTCTTATTTTTTCTCCAATAACCCACTTCATATTTCTAACTTTCCTCAGCATAGACTATTGAGTCTAAGTTCTATAAATAAGTTAAAGTCTCTAAATTATTTTTTTCAATCTAATTATTTCACTTTCATCATGGATGCGTGCATAGATTTTTCACTCAAAGCATTTGCAATAACGTTTACTTTCCCAAAGGTGATAGTGCAACCCAAAATCATAATCGTTAAGAAATTTCATCCATCTATGTTGCCCCCAAATAAGTAATGTCTCCATATTTTCAATGCAAACATGACTACAGGTAATTCTAAATCATGTGTAGGATAATTAACTTCATGTTGCTTGAGTTGTCATGAAGCAAAAGCTTCCACTTTTCCTTGTTGTATCAATATGCATCTTAATCCTTGTCCAAAGGCATAAAATTATACCTCATAAAATTAATGGTGTATTAAATCGTTTCTCGGAACATCACAAGGGTAGACATATAAGATGTACAGAAACAAATTTATTGCTTATAGAAATACATCAATTTATGCAAGCAAATGAAGTTTGTTGACATGCATAGGTTGGATGGTGTTTTACTTGAGAATTTGATGAAGCTTTGATGAAGGTACTTGAAGCCAATGCCTTGGAACCATGCTTACATTGATGAAGATATGGAGATTTGATGTTATTCATGTTGATCAAGCGCTATATGCATGCCCTCTATATGGATCAATTATGGAGAAAACAAGCTTGAAGATTGTAATTCACTTTGTAGACCATTTAGCAATAATTAGATGTATAGGGTCTTTATTGTGTCTTTTAATCTGTTGAAATATTTTTCAATGGGTTAAATGGTGTCATTTAATCTGTTGAATGAATTTTTAACAAATTAAAATGTTAGCTGCAGTAGTCTTAATTGTGACTAATTCAATCAGTTGATTTATTTTTTAATCGACTGATTTCTCTTAAGTTAAGTGAAATCAATCGATTGATTTGAAAATCAACCTATTGATTTTCTTAACAGTTTGACTATAAGAGTTGTATTTTTTGAAAGAGAGGTAGCACAACCATTTTTTAACACGAAATCATTCTGGAAACCTGGGGATTCTCTATCTTTCTTGATCATACAGATTGCAATTGGTGAAGATTGATCTTGGATCAATTCTTGGAGCATTTCGCTTGGTGTTTGAAGCTTGGAGAAGGTGGTTGTGGTAGGCAGGGTTGTGCTACCACTGAGGTTTGATCTTTCTCAAGCCTTGTGTATGTGCTTGGTGGTTTTCCATGTTTGCAAGAGGTGTCTTGATGTGCTGGTTTGATTCTTATATGATTCAAGAGTCTTTTGTATGTGTTTTTGCATATTTTGAAAGTGTAAGAGTGTAAACTTTGTAAATCTTTTTAAATAGTGCCAAATCAGGCTCGGGTTGCTTTGACAAACTAGATGTAACAAAGGTTTGAGTGGACCAATATAAAAATCTTGTGCATTACTCTTTTCTCTAACCCTTCTCTTTTGCCTTTTTATTTAAAGTTTAAAGAATTGTGCTCTAAACCATTTTTTTGACATTCTTGAGTGTTTTAGCATTATCTGCCACATTGATAACTCATTGGAACATTGATATAACTCATTGGAACCTGTCTTGACTGATCTTTTACATTGATATTGCTTTAAATTATGAACCTGCATTTTTGCATTTTGCTCAGTATTTTAGTCGACTGTTTTGGTGATTCAATCGATTTATTATATTAGTACCGCATCTGTTTAATAAAATCAATCGAATAACTTTGTTTTTGATAGGTTAAAAGTGTTCAGTTCAGAAGTTTTTGCATCCTTACTTGTTGGTTAGGTTGATTCAATTGACGACAATTTTAAGCCTTTAAAAATCACCTTATTTTTTAACTAGCCAATGCAACCCCCCTCCTTTTGGGCATTTCAGCCATTTCAAAACTTACAATTGGTATCAAGAGCTAGGTACTTGAAATTTGCTCAAGTAAGATACTAAATATGTTTTTGAACTACTTGAAATGGTTGAAAACAAGCTTCCTTTTGTTGAAGGTGCCTCCATTCATAGACCCCCTATGTTTAGTGGCATTAATTACAAATTTTGGAAAATTAGGATAAAAATCTTTATTGAATCAATAGATCAAGGGATATAGGATGCAATCATAAATGGATCATATACTCCTAAGCATAGAGTTGGAAATATGTAGGTTGATAAGCCTTGGACTCAATGGACAGAGGAAGAGAGGAGAAGAGCTCAATATGATTGCAATGTTAAGAATATCCTCATGTCATCTCTAAACATGGATGAGTTTTTTTGTGTTTCACAATGCAAGGGTGCCAAGGAACTGTGGGAGGTTCTTGAAGTGACTCATGAAGGAACCAATGACGTGAAGAGAGAAAGGAAGCATGCCTTGATTCAAGAGTATGAGGTATTCAAGATGCAACAAGGAGAGTCTATAGGGGAAGTACACAAGAGATTCACTCACATAGTTAACCATCTCATAGGTTTAGGTAAGGAATTTGACAAAGAAGAGTTAAACATCAAGGTATTGAAGTGTCTTGATAGATCTTGGCAACCAAAGGTCACAACTATCGTAGAAACAAGATATCTATCCACATTGACTACAACTACCTTGTTTGGCAAGTTAACGGAGCATGAGATTGAGAAGCAAAGGCTAAATGACCTAGAGTCAAGTGAGAAAAAGGTAAGGAACATAGCCTTGAAGACTAGCACCAAGAAGAATGATGAACCTGAGGATGAGGTGGCTGAATTATGTGATAGTGAGAACTTGTATCTCCTTGTCAAAAGGTTTGGTAGGTATCTAAAAAAGAAAGGTAGCAAAGGTAATCTCAAGAGGTACACTGTATGATCCAGGAAAATTAAATAGTTATTTAATTAATTATTTAATTAGGACGGATAATGAGAATATTTAAAGCAATAAATGCGGGGAGCTATGACGTGGAAAAGTACTAGCTCAAGTGGTTGAGAGTACTTTA
>Ga0099822_1010932_pt1 | contig 11188 bp, 9 predicted proteins | sample CowpeawhiteBW_FD_76839 | JGI IMG/M metagenome (GOLD analysis project Ga0099822, IMG submission 76839) | Root nodule microbial communities of legume samples collected from California USA - Cow pea white BW | ecosystem: Host-associated > Plants > Roots > Nodule | place: USA: California | collected... | reverse complement strand
TGAAATAATCGATTACCATTTCTGGTAATCGATTACCATTGGCAGTTATAAAAATATTTGTTCAAATTTGTACATGAGATAATCGATTACCATTTTGGGTAATCGATTATCCTTGGCAATTTCAGCTAAACTCTTCATTTCTAACTCAGCCTACGAAAACCTCTTTAAATAGAACTCAGTTTCCAAACTTCAAACCACCTTTTTAAGATTCAGAGTTCTTGTGTTGTGATTGCAAAGTGTTGCTCTGTGAGATTCTTAAAGAAAGCTTTGAAAAACCTAGTGTAAGTGAGTGATAACTTTTTCTAAGTGAGTTCTTAGAAGATTGAGTGTTGTGCTGTTACTAGGAAAGCTGGTCATCCTCTGTGTGATTTATGGGGAGTTTTGTTCATCTCTTGTGGTTGTTCAAGAGAGGTGTTTTCTAATCCTTACTCTTATATAATCTGTTGTATTCTGTTTATTATAGTGATTGAGTTAATCTCTTTGTTTAAAAGATTAACAACTAGACGTAGGGTCTTTTGATCTGAACCAATACAAATATCAGTGTGCATCTTTCTCCTTTAAACTCTTTATTTATCTGCACTTGCATTTAAAGTAACTGTGATTTTAAGTTAATCATTTAAATTTTGAGAAAATGTTTTAAAACCTATTAAGACTTATAAAAATCCAATTCACCCCCCTCTTAGTTTTTGACCATAGTTTAAATATTCCGCTGCGCAATACCAACAATTTGGATTGATCCCTCTTACCTTAATCAAGTAAAATGAACTTTGATATTGAAATGAAATGCTCAAAGTGATGTGGGAAATAGTGAGAAAAATCTGGGAGACATTGTTGTATTTGAAGAAATATGTCTTTAATCCTAGTAATTACATTTGGAAGGTTTTCATTAGGAGAGAAGCATAAAATCTATTCAAGCTTATCCCGTACCATAAATTTGTCATGTCATAAGGGTAAAAAAAAAATATTAGTTTGTTCTTATCAAGGTGCATGTAATTTGTGAGAGAAATGTGCTTGGCCCACTTATTTATATTATTTTCAATTGGGACCAAACAATGAGCTTGAGTTCAAGGGTTTGTAATACAATTTTTATTTTATTTTATCCGTGTCTATTCCCGTGTTGTTTGGTCATTCTAGTTTACTTGTATCATATACTCTTCCTCGGCTCACATATCGTCTACAACACTTAGTTATGTATAGCCTGTTATCTGTAAACACATATCATCTTCTATGTGTAAAAACATATTGTCTTATATGTTCAACCACACTTAGAATTTAATACACTCGTATACTATCCTCAGATTTACTCTACTCAAAGTTACATAATGTTTACTCTATTCAATTTGATACTAAGCGTAAAAAAGAATAGATAAAAATAAACTTTGATTGAATAAATTAAAGGAACAACTCATTACTTACATAACACCTTAAAATACACTATGAAACTACAAGAGAATCAACTCAAGAGACTTAGCCTTCCTTGTGGAAGGCAAAACAAATATAATGTAAAAGAAAAGTAAAAGTGGTGATAAGATGATTGAGGGTGGAGTGATAATTGTTTAATGCTCATTGGTGTGCTTATTAGAAGACATTAAGCAAGTCCAAGAACTTAAAGTGATGATAAAAGATATTAGAAGACTTGTATTTTAATTTTGTACATGATTATAGCCTTTGTAGTAAGTCATATTTTAGTGAATAATTTGTGTGTAGGACTTAGTTAAGAGATTCCCAAAGCAGCATGCACCAAAAGCACTCAACAGAGGTGTTTTTTAAACCTTGAACTCTTTCTTCTATGATTGTAAGTTTGGTTTATGTTTAGTGTTTGAGTTTATCCCTCTTCAGAAAGATTAACAACTAGAGGTAGGGTCTTTTGACCCAAACTAGTATAAAAGTACCTTATGAAAGTTGGGTGTCTCTTTATAGAAAGAAAGAAATTTGATTGTGCCCAAATTTATTAACATAGACTAGTTCAGTGCATCTGACTTCCCATTTCCTCAATTATTGACTAACCAAGGGCTCAAATTCTTTGTGGAGTTGCAAGGAACCTACTACCCTGACTTGGTAAGGGTATTTTATTACAACTTTAAGTACAAAGATAAGGTAGCATTCAACAAAGTCAAAGGAATATATGTAATTCTTTTCAATGATATTTGGGAAAATGTTGCAAAGCTTCCCATTCGAGAAGATGTTGTCAATGTGCTAACCGGGATTGAAGGCTTCAGCAGGCTACTCGCATTTAGATCATTTCTGAAAAATCCTCAGGAAGACATTGTAAAACAATTCTTGGTTTGAGGATTAAAAATAGATGAGAGGCTTATGCACTACTTAATTGTTTGGATTTTGTGTCCAAGGTCCTTAAATCATGCATAATGAGACAAAAATTAATAATAATAAATAAAGAAGATAAAAATTTTATAGTAAATGAAAGGTTTGTTATTGTAAATAGTGTTAAACATTCTCATGTGAAAAGAAAAGATACAATAAATAAAAAAATTATAAAGGAATAGAAATATTCAAATGTGAGACATAAAAAATATTTAATGGAGATACATCATTTGAACATATTTGTATAAAGACTATGAAAAGACGAAAAAATATCTTAGAGATGCAAATGAACTTCATGACAAGCCAAATGGTTCCATAAGAAATTAAAAATATATATATAGTGTGTGTGTGTGTGTGTATGTGTGTGTGTGTGCGTCTCTGTGTGCGCGTGTGTGTGCGTGTTGTAACATCCCTAAAGAATATTACTAAATTTTAATAAATAAATAGGAACTAAAATAAATACCTCATTTAATATAATACCATTTCCCAAAAACACGGGAAATTTAAAACTTTAATATACATGTAATAAAAATAGGAGTCCATAATTTTTAAAACTGAAAAAAGATTCAAATGGCTCCCAAAAGGTTACATAATTATCTCAGAACCAAAATAATAAACATATGTACAAAATCCCATGCTATCCCTCGCTCCGAGTCTAAGCATCTCCTGGCCCACCTGTTAAATCATCTACTCCCGGATAACGAGTTATCCAATCATCGCCACACACACACAGAAAGGGTGAGCTATGCACAATATATAAAAAGATACGTGAAATAAATATGTCATCCATCCCAAAAATAACATGAATAAATATTTCATTATTTTCAAATTACCCAACCATGATCTCATATTCCTTCATGAGTCATATACATGAACTAGGTCTTGGGACTTCACTATGCTTCCACGAAACTAACCCATTCGTGGTCCAACCCTATGAGCCTATCCCGCTCATAGTCCTGCCCTACAGACTCCTCGTCTGTAGTAAATCATCCAAGCCTTCTCAACTTGGACCTTGGCATGCACGCAATCACCATACTATGGACTCCCCGCCCAATAGTAGCCGACGGGAACATAGCAGTTCCTTGATCATCGTGCACCCGACGCATGTAATCACCATACTAAGGACTCCTCGTCCATTAGTAGCCGACGGGAACTCAACCAGTTCCATGCCCATCATGCATCCAACCATCAAGCACATCCCAGACCCCTATTGGACTTAGTCCTTCAAGCCCAAACACCACAAACACAAGCATATAATTCCTTTAGGAAATAACAAGCAAACAGTCCAAATAGTGCACAAACACATGACTCCGCGCCATTCTCGCTTAAGCCATGTCAGTTCGCCCAAGCTAGAACCTCGATCTCGCTTAAGCTAGCCCACCTCACCTGAGCGAGTGTGTAACAATGGCTATACCTCTTCATCTCGCTTAGGCGAGCTCTTCTCGCCTGAGCGAGACCCTAAGTCGCTCAATACACACAGAACTTCTCGCCTGGACGAGGATTCAATCAAACAAACATCAATTCTCATCGCGACCTCGCTTAGGCGAGCCATTCTCGCCTAAGCGAGCATGCTTATCGCTCAGAACCCCAAAACCTCTCGCCTGGGAGAGATGTTGCGCTAAAAAATGGTTCAGGTTTCCTCGTGACTCGCTTAGGTGAGCCATTCTCGTCTGGGCGAAAGACCCAATCGCTCAATCTTGATATTGGTTGCCTGGGCGACACGCATGATTCAAAACCTGATACGAGATTCTACAACTCTCGCCTAGGCGAGAGTAGCTCGCTTGGGCGGAAGTTGTAGAGGTTCTCCACTGTTTGCACACCAAATTAACTACAACTCACGCCAATAACCAATTACACTAGTATCATTCAACATACATCAACAATTGTGCCTTATAACCGCATTTTCATCCCATTTGAATACCAAACTCGTTACTTTCCCAAAAGAACTACGCAACACCCCAAACCCCACATTCAACTCATATGAAATATCAAAGATTTGATACCAGCACCAAGAATACCCAATTTCTCAATCACAAACGCATATAATACCCAAAAATCACACCACATAAAATCCAATTTGAGAACAAAACGCAGAAACCCAAACCATATGAAAATACACATAATGTCAGCACCCCTAACCTGGATGCTTGATTGAAAGTAGGAAGAAAATGGGGTTCCTTGGTTCACCAATGATTTGTCTAGACCTCTCTCTCAATTCAGCCCTTGCACACCCAAACACTCACCTATCACTATAATCTTGTAATTATGATATCACTCACCACTCACAATTATATTAACAAAATGATAATAAATCAAATAACACACAACAGGCATACATGGGATTCAAACCCAAGTTCTCTCACACAATCAAAGTACTCTTAACCACTTGAGCTAGTACTTTTCCACGTCACATCAAACAATAATTAATGCCATAAAGGCTCTTTCTACCCACATTTATTAATTAATTTTCACAGGTCTTACACGTGTATGTGTTTGTGTGTTTGTGTGTGTATGCTTGTGTCTATATATTTGTGTGTGTGTGTGTGTGTGTGGGTATATAAGGTTACTTAATAGACAATGAGTATTTTAATAATTTAAACGGTGACAGAGATGCGTATTATGTAAGACCCGAAAAATTTAAATAATTAAATAAATAATTATCTAATAAATGAGTAGGAGCCTTTATGACATTTAATGCGGATTGTTATAATGTGGAAAAATACTAACTCAAATGGTTGAGAATACTTGATTATGTAAGAGGACTTGGGTTCAAGTCCTATGTATGGCAATTGTATGTTATTTTAATATATATATTATTTTAATGTTATGTTTGAATGTGATTAGTGATAATGTAATCCTAAAATTATACGAATTATCATGAAACATGAATTGGTTGAATTGGTTGTGTATTGACTTTGTAATTGAGAGGTTGTGTGTTCAAACCTCGCAAAGAACGAATTAAACTTTCTTTTTGCCAAAATTTCCTTTGGCATGAATGTGAAAAGGCAGAGGAACCTTAGCTGCCAAGAGGGGCAACCTAGTGAGCTGAGAAACACTTTGTTAATGATCATTGAATGACCATTAAGCATTTTGTTATTATTTTTTGTTTTGGTGGAGTAAAGGGTGTTTAAGGGGGTAGTAACTTAGAAAGAGAAGGGAATTGGAGGAGGAAGGAGGACTGCATTTTCGTGTGGGACTTGGGCAAAGGTTTTTCAGAGGTTTAGAGCCATTGTGCAGAGAGGGTTGAGAGCTAATGGTTGGGAGGTCTACGAAGACCATTAGAAATCAAGTAGAAGTGTGAATTCTCATTGGAGCAAGGAATTCCAGGTAAGCGGAGTTGCTTCTTAGATTTTGTAATTCGTGTATGAATGATTATGACTTGCCATGATATGATTGCATGGATTTCCCCTTTCTTTTACACTGTTTACGTAGGTTTCTGAATTTTTGCCCAAAAACAGCCTAGCGGGCATGAGGATGCCGCCAGGCGACGCATTCGTAGTGACCTAGTTACTGGGTTCTGGTCTGAACCGCCTGGCAGACCATCAATTTTTTTCCAGGCGACACAAAGTTGTTCTAGGTTTTTGTTGTACTTTGGTGCAAGAGTCATTGCGACTTTTGAAATTGATCCCAATAATTCCAACATTGGTTGGTGTATATCGTGTTTGATGCATAATAATGTAAATTGTACGATTTAATTGTATGATAAAGTTTTGTGGAAAGGATGCGAGGATAATCATTGAATTATGATGGGGTTTGGGAGAGGTCAATTGGGAATTGATCCCAAGGTCTGACTGTTAATTCCTCAGAATAATAATTTATGCTATTGTCGGTATATACATATGTATTAAGCCTAGTGAAATGGTGAGACAAGGCAGCGAGAGTTTAAGAATCCATTTTCGAACAGAGGGAAACAAAGAAATGCCCAGGGTCTGTTCTGCCGCCTAGCGACGCATCGTCTGCCGCCAGGCGATAGTTGGAAGCTTTCCAGCTTAGTGTTCTGATGGAATAGGGGCCGAGAGTGGTGTATGGCTCATCATGATAAATTTTAGGTGGATGAGAATATTAGACATAATTCTTAATAATTTAGAATGCCATGATGAAATGATTATAAAGGTGTGCTTATAGCAGGGGTATGTGGGAATTGGTATGAGTATGGAAACTGAAATCAAGAGGAAGAATAATGGTAATGGAGATTATGGGTGCCGAGAACAAAAGTATAGTTGCTATTGGATATAGACTCATAATTGTTGGATAATTATAATACGGTGGGCTAAGATATCAATCATAAATAGGTAGCTTTAACGGGTATCTTTCTCCATAAGCTTGATTTAGATATTATGCAATGTTAAAGTACTTGGTAAAATCATGGGTCTAGAATAAGGGGATTGACAACTATGATTGATGGGCACTTGAACCATGTGAGGGCTATAGATTACCAAGAATTTAACCTTGATTGACGATTATATATTTGGACTTTTGGAAGTGCTTTGGATTGTAAGTTAATCTGTTTTGGGTGCTAAAACCAGTGGAGTTTCGCTACTGGTATAGTGCTTGACGGCACGGGTGTGGCCGCCAGGCGATAGGTGCGGTAGGGATGTCCTTGCAACGTGTGGCGCCTGGTAGCATGGTGTGCTCCGCCAGGCGATAGACCCTAAAACAGTGGGTCTGGGAGAGGCCTGGTGCCTGGCGGCACTGGTGTTCCGCCAGGAGGTCTGCATAGGAATTTTGCCTAGCAGTGCTTAGGCTGCACCAGGTGATAATGCTGCAAGCAGTGGTTGAAAACCTTGGGGTATTAAGGTCTTGGCCAAGAAATATCTATAATAAGTTAGTTGGGTGGTTTGTTATTATTAACTTATGTGTTATTTTATTATGAGCTCTCCCTTTCTGTTTGTGTTTGGCGATGATCGTGTGACTTATCACGCAGAAGCAGATGATATTCTAGGTGATGCTATTGATGCATAGCTAAGGAGGGAGGGATATCAGGGGACCTTGGACTAGATGATATTCCAGGTGATTCCATTATTTTTGTCGAATTTTAGAACTTGTAACAACATTATTATTTAGTTTTGTTTAATTTATGGCGTGCTGAATAATGTTTTAAATTTTCTCGCGGTTGGGAATAATAAAATTATGAGGTCTGCTTTTAAATTATTATTTATTTATTTTTATTAAGTAATTTCCAGTAGGGATGTTACATATTATGGTAGGTAAAGGGACAGGGACGAGGTGGATATGTACATCCCTATCCCCATCCCCATACACAATTTAAAAAGTTTGGTATTCCTTATAACCATACTCATACCCAGTCAATGCGAGGATTCTCCGTCAAAACGCAGACGTGTTTAGGAAATAGCAACGGGGATGAGTTTATTTGTCATCCCTATCTCAATACCCTCTCCCCTAAAAACTTCTTATTTCAAGAATTTGTGAACACAAAGGTGTGGGCATTATTGGAGAACTTGTCCAACACACTCTTGCATCAAACAAAATTGAATGAAGTGCTCGTAAACAAATGGGATTCCTTCCTCATGGAAATTGTTACATTCTCAAAGGAGATGTGCCAAATGAAGAGTTTGAAGATGCTCAAGATATGCCAGAGGTTGATCCAATTGTTGGTTCTTCTAGCATTATTGCCGGGTCTTCCTCCTCCATGGAAGAAAATATTGCAAATATGTGTAGGAGGATGGAAAAAACATATACTCTTCAAGGTTCTAAGCATGATAAAGTGTGTAGTCTAATTTAGAAAAGAAATTTGATAATTATTCGGTTGATGATAACAATGATATGAGTGATGACTCTTAAATCTTAATTAATAAAATATTTTCACCTTGTTTTCCTTTATATATGGGTTGTCAAATTAAGGGGGAGTTTAATTTTCTTATGTTATTATGATAAGAAAAAGGGGGACAAAAGTTTAAAGCATGACACCTTAAGACTATTTAATGTTTTTCTCTTGTGTAGTTGTGTATTTGGAAGCTATTACAAAAGACTTTAAAACAATTTTTTATAATCTTAAGAAAAGGGGAGATTGCTGGTAAAAGAAGAGGGTGATATAGATCATTCTTCAAGAGTAAATTTTGGTGATGATAAAAGTAAGCCCAAGAACTTAAAGTGATGACAAAAGATATTAGAAGCCTTTGTAATAAGTCACATATTAGTGAATACTTTGTGTGTAGGACTTAGCTAAGAGAGTCACAAAGCAGCATACACAAAGATCACTCAAGAAAGTTTTCTTTTGTTTACAAAAAAGTTATGTGATAATCAATTATCACTTCTCATAATCAATTATCTAATTAAAATCAATTTTTTTTAAAAGATTTTCTTTTATAATCGATTATCACTTCTAGTAATCGATTATCATAGAGAAAATAAGTTTTTAGAATTTTTTTTGTGATAATCGATTATCTCTTCAAATAATTTATTATCAACGAGTAACTAGACTTTTTAGGTTATCATAGAGAAAATAAAAAGTTTTTATGATAATCGATTATCTCTTCAAATAATTGATTATCAACGAGTGTCTAGACTCTTTAGATTTTTGACCTACTTTTCAAATCTATATATTTTGGGAGACCTATCATAACAAACTTTTCATTAAGAGGCTTAGTGCTTTGACTGCAAAAAGAAACTCTATATGTTTGTGAAAGGGTGCTTTGAAAAACCTAGTGTAGGTAGAGCGATAACTTGTGATCGGGTGTTGTTGTTATTGCTAGGAGAAGTTGTTCATCCTTTGTGTGACTCAAAGGAAATGTTTCATTCCTTGTGTAATTCAAGGAAGGTGTCTTTCATCTCTTGTGTCTTCAACAGAGGTATTTTCTAAACCTTGAACTCTTTGTTCTTTGATTGTAAGTTTGGTTTATGTTTAGTGTTTGAGTTTATCCCTCTTTAGAGAGATTAGAAACTGGACGTAGGATCTTTTGATCCAAACCAGTATAAAAATTCCTTGTGCAATTTTCTCTTTCCCTACTCTCTTTAATTATATGTTGATTATTTTAACAAAATTAAATTTTTTTTTCGAATCAAATTTTAAAGGGGGAAAAATAATTTTAGAAGCACAACTTTATTCAATAAACCAATTCACTCCATCTTGGTTTTTGTCCAACGTAAATATAGCTACGACTCTAACAACGTATTTTGAACCTATCCAAGAATAAGAGGAAAAGCCTTTTTCTCCTTTTGAGCTAGCAATAGTGAATAATTTGGATGTTATTTACAATAATCAAAAGGAGAAAGAAGAAACTCACAATTTTGTGTTGGATAACTTCTACAACAAGCTAGAAGGAAGGAATAAGAAGCTAAAGAAGTTGACAAATGAAGAGAGTAGTAGTGTACCAAGTGAAGAATTCTCAAATTGCTCAATTTTTTGGTATTCCCTATTTTGTTTTAAAATGTTGTAATACCCAAAAAACTTATTAACAAAATATTTTGAGATGTTTGAAACCTTGGTTAAATTCATAAAATAGTTTGAGTAACTTTTTTTATCTATATGTGAATATTTGTTTGATTGCTTATACTTGAAACTATTTTTATTTCACTAGATCTTATTCCTAATATATATAATTGATTGCTAATCGATTATTTCAATGTTGTATTTTATTTTCTACTCTTGAAACATGATCCTCTTTTTATTATCTTCTTTTGATAATGCCCTAAGGTGGAGAATTATAACATTACATAAAGATTATTTGCATGGTTTACTTTTCATGGTTTATTCAATTATATGTATTTGTGTTTTAAAAGTCTAATTTAAGAGTACATTTTTGTTTCCAAGTCTCTTGGTTATTTTGTTTCCTTGTATTTCATGTAGGGGGAGCTTTGAGATAAGGGGAGTTTTCATAGCCCAAAGAAGTTTGCTATGATTCTTTGTAGTTGTCTGAAAATGTCATGGAAAGTCAGAGGATTAACATCATAAGACATGTTCAAAATCTTCATTAAGAAGAAGATAAGGTTGGGACATTATAAAAAAAGGTGGAGATTATTGCTATTCAAGAGAAACCTCCAATTTTGGCAAAAGATTGTGTTTTTAACAATGTTTGAAGATGTTGATGAACATTCAAGCTTATCATAGATCTTTCCTTCTTTGTTTTCATATCTTTAACACAAGCACTCATTGAAACTCTAGAACACAACATACATCACTTAAAACTGGAGTAAAATGAGCTAATGATTTTTCGAAAAATAAAAATAAGTGAAAAATGAAATTTAGCATTTTCAATTGATTACATAATTTTTGGCTCTTTAGAGCCTCTTAGAATAGTACAATTAATTATGTTAATACATAACCGATTATTTTTGAAAGCTTTTTAAGCTCCTTTTGTTCCAACTATATAATCGATAGGTAATCGGTTAAATTAGGTTTCAAAATTTAGTGAGGAGCATTCTTAATTGAGTAATTGGTTATTTTTAAAAGATGTCGAAAGTTATTTTTAACAACCTATTAGGATAATCGATTACCATTGAATATAATCAATTATATGCATCAATTTTTGTTTTACAATTTATGTTTTCAAGATATCTATAAAAGGAGTATTATTGGTATTGTTAACACAACTTTTCTAGTATTCAATCAAAATGATATACAATTGTTTCCTGAGATCAAAACACAATTTCAAAGTGCTTAAGAATTTTATAAGATTCAAAGGTATTATTGTGGGGACCTCGAAAATGGTATTTTAGAATTGATATGGCATATGTGTGATGAAGGATTATGTTGTTTCCTTTTAAGATTATTAATATGGTGTTGGTTGATTAAGAAAGCTAAGTGAAATCCCCACTGGACATTAAGATAGCAAGTTATCTAGATGTGAAGGTTCCTTTCACAAAGCTCAAGAGAAGAAGATGATGGATTGATTCAAAACAAAAAGGA
>Ga0099822_1010930_pt1 | contig 11188 bp, 8 predicted proteins | sample CowpeawhiteBW_FD_76839 | JGI IMG/M metagenome (GOLD analysis project Ga0099822, IMG submission 76839) | Root nodule microbial communities of legume samples collected from California USA - Cow pea white BW | ecosystem: Host-associated > Plants > Roots > Nodule | place: USA: California | collected... | reverse complement strand
TATATTTTTATAAATATATATATATATATATATATATATATATATATATATATATATATATATATATATATATATATATATATATATATATATATATATATATTCAATTATGTCTTAAGTTAATCAACTATATCCGAAAAATATAAAATCATTTTTTGCACAAAATAATCAATTAAATGTAGAACATGGAAAAAATTTTCTTGAACACATAATAAATTATTTTTTAACACAATTGATTATGTGTTAGTTTAGAAAAAAATAATTTTAGCTTATATATAGCATTTGTCTTAGTTGATTATATGTTGATGAGAAATGAAAAATAATTTTAAAGTAGGTTCATACTTAAAACCATCATACTTTACAAATTTACCATACTACTTTGATAATCAATGATAAAAGGATTTGCATTTTATTTAGAAAAAACACTTCTTGATTTAAAGTACACCTAAACTTTTAATATATTACAATGTTTGTGTAAAAACTTCAACATTATGTACTAATATTTCCTAAAAATATAAAATTTCTTAAAAGAATGACACATAATCTATATACTTTTTTAGACAAACTTGAAAAAAATTTCTTTTTCATAAAATCAAATAGGGTGATTCTTCTCCTAATAAAATATTCTATTTATAAATCTTAAATCTTAATATTAAAAGAGGAAACAATTTTTTTTAATTTATAGGTAACATGTTAAATTTAAATAAACTAGATAATAATTTAAATCCGAGCAACATCGTAAAAATTAGAACACAAATATTTTCTTAATACAATCTAATTAGCAGCAAGTGCGTGTGTTTAGATTAATTTTTAACTTCTTGTAAGATTTTTTTCAAAGAACGTGTGCTACATTGCTGAACTTTGCATACTTTAAACATCAATCATATTCTTTTAAGGAGTTAGTTATTCTTACTTTCATCAGCGTTTTAGATCAAACAAAAAGTCTAGGTTTACAACATGGTTCAAGACTAAAAAATGAGTAGTGCTTATTACCTTGTTAATTGGTTAGCTTTATTTCCCATACCTAGGTTCTATATATGGGTTACTTAAAAAGATTCAGAAAAAAAAAAAAAAAAGAAGGAGAAATCTTCATATTCTTTTACTTTTGGATTTTTTGAACTGAGGCAACTTAATTTTGAATTTCTGGTGCAGTGCTCTTCCAATTACTGTGAAATTGGCGTGGCAGAGGCCCAGAAAAATGTGATGGTTTGGCTGAATTACATATGTGGGGAATATTCTGGTACGATTCTCTTTTTGTCTTCTCAGACAGTTCGTGAAAGACTTTGATAGTTGCACAAGTGTGTGTTTCCCCCAATGAGATTCCAGAATTCAATGAATCTGTGGCATTCAGTGTTTAACAACTGTAGTTGTGCAGGGGCCTGTAGATAGGGTAAGAAGCTGTATTCTTGGTTAGAATATGTAGTTTTTGAGTATTTAATTAATATTTTTCACATGATTAGATGTAACTTTTGTATTAGACAAGTTCAAATGAGAGAACTTTTTTTAGTTGGTGTCATCCCATGAGAACGCATAGAGTAATTTGTAACATCCCATGTCAAAATATCTGTTTCTTGTACATGTTCTTTGATGAACCTGCGATATATAGTTGCACGATGTAATTGGATGGTATTGGAATACATGCGTTTTATGTCATCCACCTAGTTCAATTATTTGAAGCACTGAGTGTTGTGTTGTGACAGTGTTTACTTTGATGCGTAGTGGGCCATTTTAACTGGAGTTAGACTAGGATTGAGCCTGAGAGAACATTCTTGATGTGAATAAGTTATTTGCAAAACTTCAAGAAGATGGAAGCATTGTTCATACTTTGATCTGATAGAGAATGGTTTGATGATACAAAACAATAGGTTAAGTGTCCCTTTAGGGGCATTTTGGAGCACATGGGGAGGCCTAGTTAGAGCTCCTACCCCTCAAAACTGTACCATTCTTATCACTTTCCACGAATCCATGTCCTGAGATGAAACTGAGGTACCTTTCATGACCTGATCTGTTGAAACCTATACAATTATGGCACCTTATAGGTCTGAATATACGATGTTAAAGTTTCCTAATAGTCCGGAATATGTCTTGGTTTTGGTTTTTCATTGGTGTTGTGGTGACACAGATTAAGCAAAGGAAATGGAGAAAAAAGCATGTAGCATAGCAATGTTGCAGATAAAAAGAAAAGAAAATGCAATGCTTGATGCCTACTCTACCACTCTAGGTTGAAGTCCTGCATTTACCCAGTGACATATGGCTCACGTCATTTTGAGGAAGTGACCGTGTTATGTTTGACAAAATGTTTTTGTTTCAGTAAAATTGAATTATTCTATGGTGGGATGTTGACAAGTTCCTTTTGCTTCTCTTTTTGTGATTCCTGAGGCCACATTCTTCTCATCTTCTTTCACTGCTTTTGGATTTGTGAGATCTTCCTTGATGGGTCCATTAAAAGAGTAATAATTGATGAGCCAACTTTGCTTAAATGACTTTTGATTCACCGGACCTTCTCCTACTGATCTAATAAAAATACCGGGGTCCCTTTGGATTTAGCATCATCATGGAATCTCCTTTACCTGTTGTGGAATATATTAAAGCAACAAAGGAGCTTCAAGTACACCACCTGTTAAAGACTAAGCTCTTGCAATTACTCTCCCTCTTTTTTTCCTTCTCTTTCAACCCTTTCCTCCACTCACCACAAAACGTGTCATCAATCAATAATAATAATAATAATAATAATAATAATATTCCTTTCTTCCAATCTCAGCTAAGCTTGCCACTACAGTTGAATGTATATTTCGAGACATACACAAAGCAGCAGCATATGCTTACATAGGAAGAACCTACCCTTCTCCCTCTTGGTCTTGTAGGACCCACCCTACCCTTTCTTGTAAACTTATCTGAATTCATAACTGTTGCTTAGTGGATTTCTAAGTTTTTTACACCAAATATTGTGTCTTACATTCCACTAGCAGTTGAATTGTGCTAAGTCAACTAACCAGTGTAGTGCATGTGTGTGCAAGTGTTATTGCTCTTCCAATGGATAGCTTAAAGTAAATTGGGGTCGATTTTCCTCAGTTTTGAATCCTGGTACACTGTTGAGTAATTCATGGGATTTCATGGTACTGGAATGGTAGTGTTTCTAAGGCCAAATAATTGCATTTTGATTGTAGTGATCAAACTCTTAACGCCACCCTAAGAAGAATGTGAAGAGTGGCTTGCTTGAATTGACTTTTACAATTTGTTGTTGGCCATTATAAACCCCCTTTACCCTTTTCTTTTTTCCTTTTATTTTTGGCCAAAACATCTTTTATTCTCCTCAGCTTGGATATATATCACAGCATTAAAGCAAGCATTCCCTTTAGAATAAATTCTTTCTGTGATGGATGAGTGAGCCCTGTAGATGGCTTGCTTAATAATTCATATTACAAAGAAAAGTTAACTGCTATGTTCTGTCATCTCCTTCTGACTAAAAATTTTTACTCACTTCCATTAGTTACTTTGTTGCCTTGCAGCTCAATAGCAACATGTGGAGGAACTTGTAAGTACAACACAATTGGAATAGAAAATTTTTTATCTGTGTGTGCTGTAGACTCTTATATTATGCATGTTTTGTTAAGGTTCAATTCCTTGATGGAATACAGCTTTACAATCAATGATGGATTTATATATATACATGACCCCACCGATTGATTGGGTTAGTGCTTAGTTATGTCATGACAAGCACTGAACTGTGGTGATGGTCCCTTAATGAACTTGGGGGTTGCGATTCCTTTGCAAGGATAATGTAACAAATTAATTGTTACCTGTTAAGTGTCTTGAACAAGCAAGTATTTTATTAGTTTCCTTTTCATAGCAGCTCCATCTTGATCTTTGAACAGGCCTGATTAGTTCTCTTTCTTCTACATTACTTTCTTTGTACAAACATGGGGACTCTGGGTCCAAAAATCCAATCCTAGATTCTTTGATTCCTCCATCCCTACATGGAACAAAAAGAATCTGCCAATGCCACCACAAACAAACACTACATGAAAGAAAAACATAATTAAAGTATTTGACTCCACTTCTTTTTTGTTTTAGAATATAAGTTTGGAATAATGTATTCAAATGAAAAGTTAATTTTTTTTCCATAACATGATCATTTTTTGGGCTTGAAACTAGTTTTCCTTCATAGGAAAATTAACTGTCAGAAAATCTCCTTTAAAAAATGAAAGTTGAAATAAGATTATTAGTTCGTTCAGTTTTTTCACTTTTGATTGCAAGATGAAAATATCCTTAACTGGTTTACGGCATCCCCATAATTTTTATTTTACCTAAAAGTTTCTCACAGCATTAGGAAAGTAGTACCCTATTATTCATTATGGTGGGCCTACCTAATTCAGTAGGGAATCAACCATAGAGGGAGATTGTGAAGTGGGAAAACAGCAAGATAAAAACAAACCACACACTTTCCCTCTTTTCTCTCCTTTTAAGACTCAAAATTGGGCTGTTTTGCTTTCCCTGTTATTGCTGCATCAGAGATTCTCTCCACCCCATTCAAGTCAAAGAAGAAAGAATAGAGGGAATTTTTTTTTAAGAAAAAAGAAAAAGTTGGTATGAACTGGGATGAGAGAGGAAGAACCACATCTCATGGCATATATTCCCCCAACATAACCCCACTTATGTTTCCTGATATGGAGTGAGATCACAGAACAACACAACCAACTCCAAGTTATAAAGAGAACTATAGCTGGCACATATTGATGCATAGCTAAAAGGATCAAAAGACATCTATTTTTCAGTCCTTTGCCAGTAAGTAAGTTGTAACTCCTCCATAAATAGCAAATGGATCTACAAAACATGCAAAATCAAAGCATGCATTTTGTGTTGTCCACTGATGCCAAACCAAGGCTAAAGTGGACTCCTGAACTTCACCAACGGTTCATTGAGGCCACAAATCAGCTTGGAGGTGCAGATAGTGAGTATAACACAAACTTCATCAACCTTAGTATTTCTATTACCATCATTGTTATCATTAGATTTTATAGTACATCTTATCTGATACTATTTTTCACACTGTGGCATCGTGTGGCAGAAGCAACTCCAAAGAGTCTTATGAGGGTGATGGGGATTCCAGGACTTACTTTGTACCACCTGAAGAGCCATTTACAGGCATTTTCATTCCCCTTTTGTAATGATATTATATTTCTTTGTTTTTCCTTCACTGAATATGGAAATCAGAAGTTGTGACATTTTTTCTGTTTCTGATTACAGAAATATAGACTTGGGAAAAGCCAACAACTAGATACCAGCTCTGACAGCAAACAAGAAGGTGACTAGTAGTGTCTACTTCAACAGCAAATAGCATGATTAGTAATTATCTCACTTCGCATAGTATCTCCTTTTTTTGGTGCAGATTACATAGAAACCAAGAGCAGTGATGGCCATTGCAGCAGGGAAATCAGTCTTGGGCCCCAGAATCAAATTACTGAGTAATAATTTGAAATTAATCAAATACTTTTATTTTATTTTCAAAGACTGTGTCTCACATGGAAATAGTATTTCCTAGAGGATTAATTCGTCAAGTTCTGTGTTCGTTTACCAGAAACATGCAGATAGCTCAGGCCCTCCAAATGCAAATGGAAGTACAAAGGAAACTTTATGAACAAATTGAGGTAGCACATTAGATATGATTATGAATTCAAAAACTGTGTCATGTTCCTTGATGCTGCAAAATGTGATTAATGCGGTCACAGTTAGTTTGATCATATATACTGAAAAATTATTTGATGTTGCAGCTAAAATGGCGATTGTTTATCATTTTATAAAAACCTTGCCCTTGTTTCAATTCTGAATGACGCATAAAGTCATGTGAATCATTTTGGATGGTGATTTCAGGTGCAGAAACATTTGCAGCTCAGAATTGAAGCTCAAGGGAAGTATTTGCAATCAGTGCTAAAGAAAGCACAGGAAGCACTTGCTGGATACAATTCTGCCCCAGTGGGGATAGAGCTCACAAAAGCTGAACTTTCCCAGCTTGTCACCATCATCAACAATGCTTGTCCAAGTTCTCCTATCTCAGAACTAACAGAGACAAGAGGGTTGAGTTTAAGCTGTGGGGACAGGAAAAGAGACAGAGGCACTATGTGTTCACTGGAAAGTTCCTTAACCTCTTCTGAAAGCTCTGGGAGAAAGGAAGAGAAACAGTCAATGGAAGAGATAGAGGAGTTCAAAAGCTCCAATAATGCTTCACTTGAATTGCCGTTGATGGGCTTTCACACTGAGAATAAAGCATCCAACACTGGATCTAGCAGTGAGGCTAGTGGGAGAAAGAGAAGTGCAGCAACAAAATCTAATGATGGTAGGTATGTTGTTGAACAACCCTGTGAAAAAAGAAGTGGCAACAAGTTCAGAAAACCAGAAATGCTTGACTTGAACAGCCAATGCCAGATTGACATGGATTCAACAACTTCAAAAACATTAGACTTAAATTGCAGCTTAAACTTTTGGGAACCATGAAAATAGTTTTTACATACTCCCTAATATTATATATATGTATGTATGTATAATATATGCGGCAAAATCTGTCATTAAACAAATATGTTAATATAGTATGTATATTTTTTATGATTATAATGAAAAGAAAGAACAATTTGATTGTATATCCTGGTGAAGAAAAAAGGTATAAGGCATGTATAGTGATATGGTATGGTGAGCCATATCTCTCCAACCAGTAACCAATCTCTCTCTTTTGCCATCTATTGGTGATGCTGATATTGGGTCAGAGAATAACAAATTTCTGCTGTTACAAGTTGGTAATGGTACCCACTGGTTTGGTTTAATTATTAGCCTTCTAAAGGCCCTACCAAAATGTGTTGGTAACGTCTAACACAGATCATTACTATTCCAATTTGAACCCATTTTTACCTCTAAGTAACTTACTGGGACTGTTGTGTTTGATGGTAACTAGATAAGTTTGCTTGAACTTTTAAAGGGCAGAAAGAAACTTATGACCTATATATAATGATGTGTGTAATGAGCATAAGTTGTGGAAAAAAGGAAACAATTGAGGAATGAATGAATGATGAGTCAAAAAAACTTGTGCAGTTGAAAAATATAATTGATTTGATGAGGTCTAACTTTAGTTTATTGATATAATGTTGTCGATTTTTAGGGGGCAACCTTGTTGTTTGAATAATTGATTTAGTTAAATTATATGATGTTCTTCCTTAACTCTAGAATGAATGCATTATCCATATCATGTTTAGATGTGGAACACTGTTATTAAACAAGTTCATGAGCATCTTACAGCCCTTTGGTTTGTTTAAATAAACCATAAATAAAATTAATTGAAAAAGAAGTTTGTTCTCATGCATTGAAAACGACATTGTCTCTTCTTAAAGAATTATTTCCCTCAACACCATTTAATAAATAGATAAATCTCTTAATGTAAATTCATTCATAAATTATTTTGTTGCTTCTAATGATTAGCTCTTAGGAATCCAAGATTGTGCATATATATGGATTAAGAATATTTATATTAGAATACTCTTTCACCTTTTTTAACCATTTCTGCACGAATCATATGAAAAACGAGCAAACAATCAGATTCTATCAAACACCCAAATTACTTCATATAAGTAGAATTAGCATACTAGCTTAAATCTACTTACCTTAATATTTGCTAATGATTTGCAATGTGTAGTGTCTATCGCATATCGTATGTTGAAAATTAGATGATAAACAAATATTGATATTAAAATTGTCTATTTTTTAAAATATTAAACTAAAATCAAATTAATATGTTTTTGTCCCTCAAATTTCAACGAAATTTAGAATTAGTCTCTCTTTAAAATTTTTAGATTAATTTAATCTTTCATCTTTAAAAATGTGTGAATTTAGTCCTTTTAACCAAATTTTGTTAAATTTATCAAACGTTTCAAACGCATTGCATGATAATATTTGAATTGTTTACATTGTTTGATACATTTTTTTCTTCAATGTTAACTCAAATATTATAATAAAATACCTTTAAAATGTGAAATAAACTTAACAAAATTTGATTAGAAAGACTAAATTCACATTTATAAAGATAAAGGACTAAATTGGTATAAAATTTTGAAGACAAACTAATTCCAAAATTCACTAAAACTTGAAGACCAAAATCATATTTAATCCTAATACAAACATAAAAATTGTCTGTTTTTTTAAATAAACTAACTAAAATTAAAGAATTAAAACTACAGAAACTAAAATTACCCGCCTATTGAAGTATTAAAAAAGGCACAGAGGTATATTTTCATTGTCTATCTAAATACGACAAAATCGACATTAAGAACCAAACCAGAGAAAAGAAATCACAACGCCAAACAGTATCTTACGCTGATTTTTACCAAACAGTATCTTACGATGATTTTTACGAGACTTCTTAGAAAAAGAAGGTTGTGATTAGTGTTACATTTCAGTAACAGCTAACCCTAACCACCCTTTTTTATTCACCAAAAGCACAAAAGCAAATTGTGCTATAAGTAGAAAAACTCATTATATATATAAAAACTAGCGAACACACAGACGATCTCGTAGCTGTGTGTTCGCATTTTTTAATTTTCAAAAAATTTAAGTTAAGATCAATAATAAATATATAATTAATTTTTAAAATAGTTTTAAATATAAAATTAAAAAAATAAAATATGTACAAAAAGATTTTAAAATAATGGTTTAAGACAAAAAAGTTTTTAGAATAAAGATTAAAAATAAATTATTTATAAAATAATTAAGGGTAAATCTGGTACTATGAAATATGGACACAAAAGAAGAAATCTTTTTATATATTGTTATAGATATAAAGAGATTCCCTCTTTTGTGTCCACATTTCAAAATACCAATTTTATCCTTTAAAATATAATTATTTATTAAATTTTTAAAAATTGACCATTATTTTTACCAGTTTTTTAGAAAATCGTTTATCTCTACTTCTTCTCTTCTTCTTTATTTATCAACGGTTATTCTCTTATCTCTTCTGATATATTTCACTTTATTTTTAATAAATATAATTTTATTTTATATATTAACTTAATAACATTACAATATCATTACCTACTAATATAATATCACACATATTTAAAAAATGCATACACACATGCACACTAGAGCCTATGTTTATGCTAGTTATTAATAAAGAGAAGAATGGAAGGCATATATTGAGATATCAAGAAAACAGGGGTTGCTGATTCGAAATAAACATAGTTAGGCTATGTTATCTAGACAATTAGCATAGAGAAATAATTTGAAATACACTAGGTTTACAGTAACAATATACATTTCCCTATAGGGAAGAAATACTATGTTTATTGTAACCATATACATTTCACTATGTCTACACAATTTGTGTACAATATCTTCCCGTCGTCGTTGCTATTCCTTGTCTACCCGTCGCGAGTCCTCCTTCGACTCTCTTTGCTTTCGATTGTCTTTCCATCTTCGCAGAGCCGCTCTCGGCGAAGCCACCTCCGTTTCTCAGGAACTCTTGGCACTTCACTCCACGCATTACTTTTTTCATAGGATTCGTGATAATTTTACTCAGCTAGCTTTGCTGAAAAAATTGAAATGGCCCACGACAGTTAGTTTTACTTTCAACTACAAATAAACACGATTAGGCTTTGTTATCCGGATAATTAGTATAGAGAAAAAAATTCGAAATACTATGTTTACGGTAACTATATACATTTTAGTACACAATTAGGCTTTGTTATCTTGATAATTAGATTAGGGAAGAAATATTATGTTTACCGTAACCATATACATTTCACTATGTCTACACTATTTGTGTACAATATCTTCCCGTCGTTGATGTTATTCCCCGTCTTCCCGTCGTGGGTCCTCCTTCAGTGGTCTCTACTTTCGGTTGTCTTTCCGTCTTCGCAGAACGACTCTCGTCGAAGTCGCCTCCATTTCTCTGGAGCTCTTGGCATCTCACTCCACACATTAATTTTTTCGTAGGATTCGTGATAATTTTACTCGCTAGCTTTGCTGAAAAGATTGAAGTGGTCCATGACAATTAGTTTTACTTTGAGTAACAAATAAACACAATTAGGCTTTGTTATTCGAATAATTAGTATAAAGAAATAATTCAAAATACTATGTTTGCGGTAACCATATACATTTCACGACACAATTAGGCTTGTTATCTGGATAATTAGATTAGGGAAGAAATACTTGGTTTACCGTAATCATATACATTTTACTACACAATTATGCTTTGTTATCTGGATAATTAGATCATGGAAGAAATATTATTATTTATCGTAACCATATACATTTGTTTATAATATTATAATTTTGCATACAGTGTTATAATTTTAAATTATAATTTTTTTATAAAATAGTATATAATAATTTCTTTAATATTTAAAGGGTGTATTTTCTATAATGTAAGTGTTTAGAATGGTAGATTCCAATTATAAGTCAACCATGAATTTGATTAAGTCAAAACTAAAGTGGTAGCAACACAGTGTTCTCGCTATCTCACATTTAGAGAATGAGAATGTTTTTATTGACATACTTTAGGTGATTTTAGTTTTTAATGAATTTTCTAAACTTGATTAAATATTGATAATGAATTAATTTTTATTTTTCATGAATGTATGTTTGATAATATATAATATGTTTTTATAAAAAGTAAAATGTTAGAATTCCACGATTTATAATTATATGAATAATACGATAGGCTAAACAACTACCTTGACCAAGGCTTTTCTTACCATTTTGTAGTTGGTTTAACCGGTTCTTGATAAGATTTTTAGTTTAAAATCCTGTATTCAAATATAAATTACATGGTCAAGTAATAAGAAATCTTCTTTTAGTCCTTTAATGATAAATGAATGTTTACTTATGACTAAATTAAAGAATTGAATGTTCGTAATTATTATTCTAATATATCACCTAATTATAATTATAAAAACAATATTGTTAAAATAACTCAAATAAAAAAAGGTAAATAATCATTTTAATATAATGAGAATTTATATTATTTAAGAAAACAAAATTAACTTTAGTGTAAAATGAACACCCCGTTAATATGCAGTTATAAGTATGAAATTAGACTATTCACATTAATTCTATATTCAGAGTTAGGTTCATTACATATTAAAGTTAATTTTTCTTTATATATATATATATATATATATATATATATATATATATATATATAAATATA
>Ga0099822_1010927_pt1 | contig 11191 bp, 8 predicted proteins | sample CowpeawhiteBW_FD_76839 | JGI IMG/M metagenome (GOLD analysis project Ga0099822, IMG submission 76839) | Root nodule microbial communities of legume samples collected from California USA - Cow pea white BW | ecosystem: Host-associated > Plants > Roots > Nodule | place: USA: California | collected... | reverse complement strand
TTTAATTAATTTTAAAATATTAAAAATTTATATTTAATATTTTTAAAAAATATAATTATTTATTTTATTATTTTTTCTTTTTTTTTTTTTTTTTATAACATGCATTCTGCTATTGATGAATTCAAAATTAAGGTATTTTGGATTGTTTCCAAACTAAACAAAATCAGATAAAATTTTTCAAATGGATTGAATTACCCCTCAAAATAGAATAGATTAAATCGCGATTTGACCCAATCTTCAGTTTTATTAACATATTAGTATTTGGTATTGTTCGAATGATTTAGGTTCGGATGAACTTGTTTTTAAGTACACACTTTTAAAATAAGAAAATAAATAAATATTCTTTTATAAATTAATGTAAGTAAACTTGTAGAACTTTTTTTTGGATAAAATTTTTTAAGATCAAAATTTGTATTAGGTATAAATTATTTAAACTAGAGAAAAAAAATTACTTTTTGCTTTTCTATTTTTATTTGAAAGTAACTATAACAAAAAATTACCGATGCTAGTTTACACTATTATATACTTTTGTAAAAAACTTATTATTAATATTTAAAAATAATTATTATAAAAATTAACGAAGTTATGACCATCATTTATGATAAAATAGCAAAAAAAAGAAAAAATCATTTAATCATTATTGATTTAATATAATAAAATATTTATAGTCTTTCAATATCTGAGCAACATTTACTAACAACATACTATCATTCTTAACATTATTTATAGGAAATGTCAACAAAATTCGTCCTCACAAGTATTTACGGATAAAACCTGCAATAGATAAAAAATGAATATTATAAATAGATGACAGGTATGAGTATTTTTAATACATGTTATACAAGTATCATAGTATTCGTATCCGTAGATATTCGTACCCGCTATACTCTAATTTAAATTAAAAAAAAATGATTAAAATATTAACATATTGATTTTGAATGAGTTATTTTTTTTATCAATTAGTTTTAAAAAATTCATTTATTTGTAAACTGTCATTCAACATTATTTAAATGAGTTATTTAAATTTTGTTTAAAATTTATGAATGTTATGTATTTTATTTTATTTGAATTTACGATTAAAATATGTTATTAAATATTTATTTTTATTTTTTTATAAATATTCGTTGATATCCATGGGTATATGTGAATATTAAAAAATTATGTAACACATAACAAATACCATACGAGTATATGTATGAATATGAGACAAATATTTATCTAACACCTAATATAATTCTAATTATGTATAACATGGTAAACATGAATCCTGAAAGAAATATTTTACAAATGTTAAAGTTTATGGGAAATAGTTTTATTTATAAAACTAAAAACATCTTAGTTTTTAGGAAACATAAGTATGTAATATTAGAGATATCGTTAGTATTATTATTTAATTCATGTCAAAATTCAATCTTTATTTTATGGTATAAGCTGATAATGATCATTGAAATAAACTGTTATTTTCATTGAAGATAATATCTACAAGATATTTTATTGTAATTTATTGTGAAAAGAACTTTTAATTTATATATTATGTTTTAAATTTGACACGTCATGCAAACGTTCATCGCTGGCTATGGCTTATTCCAAAACGTGGAACTGTGGTCGGTGTGAATATACCACAATCACTTATTTTCTCCTTCATCCAACTTATATTTTCAGCACTTTCTTTTGATATTTCATAAAAATGGTTTTCTTCCTAATTTTATTGTTTACTAAATCAAATCTTAAATATGATAATTCTTTGAGAACTTAATTTTTGTTATTTATTGAACTAGTTATGTGTCATAATTATTTTATTGAAAGAAAAATGAAATTAATGTGATTTGGTCAGAGATGAATGGTAGAGTGGAAAGTGATGTTGAAGTTCAACGTTCAATAATCCATATTGGATCCAAACACAATCTACAACTAAGTTTGACCAAAAGGTCATATCTTGTGTCATTATAATAATAATAATAATAATAATAATAATAATTGGGTTAAATATGTTTTTTATCTCTCAGTGAATTTTGGAATTAGTACCTCCTCAAAACTTTATACCAATTTAGTCCTTAATCTTTAGAAATACATGGATTTAGTCCTTTTTACCAAATTTTGTTAAGTTTATTTGATATTTTAAACGCATTTTATGATAATATTTGAGTTAACATTAAAGCAAAAATGTGTCAAACGGTATAAAAAATTCAAATACTATCATGAAATGTGCTTGAAACGTCAAATAAATTTAACAAAATTTGGTTAAAAGAACTATATTCACGTATTTTTGAAGATGAGGGACTAAATTGATCAAAAATTTTAGAGAGGGACTAATTCCAAAATTTACTGAAACTTGAGAGATAAAAACATATTTAACCCTAATTATTATTATTATTATTATATATTTTATTATTTAAATATATGATAAAGATCATGTAAGAATTGAATACGTATCAAAAATTTGTTCATACTTTTGTGTAGAGCCATCATGAATATTTAATTGAAAAAAAAAAGATATTTCTTGATATGGTTGTTCTTCCTGAATCTTTGACCAACAATTTTTTTATTTAGTTAAATCATTAATTGCTCCACGAAATAACTATATCAATAATGCTATGAAATGATAGAGAGATAATGAATAAAAGGGAGAGGTTAAAAGAAAGAGAAATATATAGTACAGTGTTAAATATTTTGTTACAAATTTTAGGTGTAAATATGTATTTATCAATATATAATTGCTTTACAACCCATTTGACTGAAATGAAATGAGAATGGGAAGCTCATTTGTAGTAAAATAATGTAGCATTTGGTGTAATATATTAGACTCACTATATACTAAATTTCATTGGGTTGTATATGGTCTAATAAAGTAAATTTAAAAGTTTAATTTAGTTTAATTATATATTCGATTTACAATTACTTGCATGAAATACTGACTAAGAAGAATTTATCTCTTATGAATCTAATCTTAACACATTTAAGAAATTTTGTAGATTTATCTAATACAACCAAGAAAAATATTATTTCATGATGCCTTTTGAGGTGTATACATTCTTTGAATAGAGAGATGTGAAGGGATGAGAAATGTGAGAAATGCAATAGAGATTTAAAGAAAAACACAAGAAGATAAATTAAGAAATGAATAGATCTAAGAGACATGAGAATATTGAAAATATATAATTATTTAAAAAAATATGAGCAATATTAGTTTTATTATTAGTATGGGAGACAACATATTTGGTGATGTTCTAACTTTCTTGTGCAGCTTTGGAGGTGCTGAATGGCTGCCAATACCAGAAAGATTAGATTGCTGGGGAAAACTTGAATTTTTCTTCTTACTCCAAGTCATTTTTTCTTTGGTTTATGTACTAATTTCAAGGAACATGCAACATGTGGTTAGGACTTTCTCTATTGTGAATTTCTTTCTCTAATAATTGAAAGTTGTTGCAAGTTATACTTATTTTTATTTTTTTGGCAAAGCATACAATGAAAAATTAACATTATTTATTTTTAGGTTGTTCCTCTGTTCCAACAACCACCTCACAGTGAAATTACATTGATCAAAAGGAAACAAAATATATATATAAAAATGATTACATTGTATATATGTTCATTTGTTTCCAGATTTACAGTATACACATGGTGTGTAAAAGGCAACATAAGATATGTACACCTAACATAGAATCTGATACTAAATATATGGAGAACTTATTCCTGCCAAATATCTACAATTCATGTAAGGTTGGATACACTTTTCCATAAAACCTTATATAAGCAAAAATAAGTAAAAAAATTGAAATAAACTTTTTCATAAACCAAATTAACTTATGCATGAGTTTAAAATCTGATTTTGAGAACATCCTTATAAGTTAACTTCTGCATAAATTAATTTTGGTTTTTTTGAAAAGATTTATTTCATTTTTACTTTTTATCTTTCTGATAAGTGTTTAAGGAAAAAATTATGCAACCAAACACTCTTACTATAAATTGTAATGTATTATTGAAGTTCAGATTCATCACGAAAAGCATCTGGTTCAAATAATCTTGCAGAATCATCATTGTAAACTCCAGGTACAACTCGAACTTTAGGTTCTTTTGATGTCAGATTTTGGTTCCCATCAATGTTGATGAGGATAATAGCACATACAAGTAAAGAAGTTGCCAAACTTACAAGAGTAATTTTCAATCTGCTCAGCACAGGCTTCACCTTAAACAAAATAAAGTTCTTGGTTAAGTTAATTCATTAGGAAGATTACTTGAGTTCCAATCAAAGTTAAATGTTATCATTTGCAGAAGGCATAAAAGTTCTTCCTATTTTTTAAAGTGATTTATACAAAGGAACAGCATAAGTGTAGCAACAATTGTAGTAGGTCCAAAAGAAGAACAATAATGTACATAATATTATGACTCTAGCAATAACACTGAAGTTATGTGTAAAAGTGACAATGGTTTAATAGAATGCTTACAGAAAATGATCCCAGGAGTCTATCACGGGCCAAAACTTCAGCAGTCTTCACCCATATCTGTTGAGAAACATGAAGAAGCCTTCTTAAGTGGTAGAATACAATATTTGTTCATACCACCCAAAACAAAAACAAAGGAAATCCTTGCATGAGACATTGCACCCATCATCAAGAACGAGTATGGCCTTGCAGTAAGTGCAGTTTTAGAATAAAGTTTAAAGGAAACTGAAGCAAGGATAGGGAGACAAAGAAAGACAAGTGTAGATATAGTAAGTGAAAATATGTGACAAAGAGATATATAGAAAGAAAAAAATAAAGATTATCAAATAGATGTGTATATATTGTGCAGGTGACCACGTATACTTGGGTCCAAGTTTTGAATTTATGATCTACAAAAAATGTTAAACAGGTCCACTCAAAGTAGCTCAACAAATTTGTAAGGATTTCAGAAGGAGCTCAACAAAGAACACCCTAAAAGATCTATTGATCATACTCTTAGTATTTAGCGTGGATAACTTACTGGACCAAATGAATAGGCACAAATCAGAGGCAAAAACTTTTTCAACCATGTATTTTTCACGCAAACATCATTTGCTTCATGTCACTGCTATATGTTAGTTTCCTTTGTAGTAGCGGTGGGTAGCACCAATACACACAGTAGTGTACTCTACATAATTGTTTGGAGAGCTACGAATAATACATTTTATTGTTGGAGTTCTTCACTGGGGAGAGAAACAAACCACCAAAGAAAAAGCCATTCAGGACCCAAATAACAAAGACCAACAAAGTCGACACATTAAAACATTCAAACTAGCCATGATAATTCGTGGAATAGGCAAATACAACAAATTATACTGCACCAAGATTTTGCATGAATGAAGCTAAAACATTCAGAGAAAAAAGAGGGGAAGAACCGAAAAGAACATACCTGACCATCATACCACCCTGTTTCCTCATCTGTAATATTAGGAGAAAAATACGATTATGCATCCATTCGCAAAGTTTTCAACACTAATTGTTGAATCTTAAATTTAAAGGAAATTTCCTAATTTTATGAAATTCAATTTTCTTGTAATTTTTATACTCCACTTTATTTATTTTTAAATATTGAATCCTTGAAAAGTATGCGTAATGTGAAGTAATTAAAATAAAATAAAAAATTCACATAATTTCATGTGTTCCAATACATTTCAGTAAGAAAATGAGTTAATATCGTTACTACACAGATGTTGTAGGATGAATTAAGTCTTGTGAGTGTAAAATTCAGTAATTATAAACATTTTTATATTATTAACTAATAAATAACTATTATAAAATTTAATTAATTTATTATAAGTAACTGCGTGATTAGGTTACCATATAATAATTTCGTATTGTTATGATGTTTTAATTAAATTTAATAATACACACAGTTTAACTTTTTTGGAATATCAGTGTAAAACTTATTATCCAGACCAGAAGAAACCATAGTATGTATTATAAAAAAACAATGAACTTATTGTGTATGAAGATTTGTGGGAACACAATCATTTTAAAAATTATATTTATAACAACTTTTTATTGGTTGTAATGTAAAGTTTGTTCCATTAAAAATATTTACATTGTAAAGTATATTTTTTATTTTAAATTTGTAAGAAAAAAAAACAAATCACCAACACACTAAAGTTGTTATATTGAATGTTTGACTTAAGCTGCATAAATTTTGTGATGTATTTTCATTGGTATAAAACCTTTAAACAATGCTGCTTATTTAAACAAGCAACTCCCTTAGGCAGTATACTTCAAAGTATATGCTTTAATGATAAAAACTTGTTAAACAACATTAGATAATTTATGTCAGTAAGAATATTACATATCATATGCTTCAACACTTAATTAGAGAAAACAAATGCTAGGAGTATAAATTATCTAAAAAAATATTTTCTTTATAAAACATTTTAAATTCTCTTGATATTGAAACTTATTTGGTTACACTAACATATAATAATCAAAGTCTGTGAGGACAAAATTATGTCATAAATTACCAGAGAAGAGAACTACTAATTCTTTTATAAGATAAAATCAACTTATATTTGATGTTAGAAAAATTAATATAAAACAACTTCTACGAGAATAAACGAATTTTAGTGGATTAAAAAAATGTATTCTGTTCTCTTCTTTTTTTTCTTAAATAAGACCCAACATTGAGAGTGTTTGTATTACAGTTTTGTTACAGCAATGGCAAACTTAAAACTTAAAATCAATGTTGTGATGGTTTGGGATGGGATCACAGAGTTGCACACCATGCAAAGAGACTAAAAATATGTTTCCTAAATGAATTATGTCTCTTAATTTTGGTTTGTTTGTTTTGAAGTTTGAACAAAACATGAGCTAAAAAAATTTCAAAGGTATGACAGTAGAGTGAGGGAGGATACATACATTCAACGGTGGCGCTGAGCAATCTATTGCCAACGTAAGCCCAGCCTAAATACATCCTAACGACGGCGAGCGTGACCGCGAAGAGGCCACTGGAGGCGGCGCAGAGGAGGCGCTTGAGGGGCTCGGCCTGGGCGCCGGCGGAGCCGAACCAGGCGACGGGGAGGCCGACGAGGAGAGCGAAGAAGGTCCCCGTGACGAAGAGGCGGGAGGCGTACTCGACGGCGTCGAGGGCGGCCCAGGAAAAGGGGAAGGAGGTGGAGAGAGAGTGGTACTCGTTGATGGGTTGCTGCTCCATAGGAACGGGGCAATCTGTTTGAGGAGCGTTGTTGTTGCTGTTGCTGGTGGTGGTGGAAGAGAAGGATATGAGGGAAGTGGTTAGGGTTGTGGTGTGAATACCAAACAGTGGGATTGGGGAAATTGTGAGTCTGTTTCTTCTTGATGGTAATGGTGATATGCTCCATGCTGTTGCTGCCATTGCCATTGCCCTTTCCTCTGCTTCACTCCTTCTTTTTCTTTGCTTCTTCTATCCATTATCCATTCAAATTACTTATTTTAATTTTAAATGCCTAAATCTAAAATTTAATCATTTTTTATCGTTATAAAATTAAGAAAATAATAATATTAGTCATTCTTTATATCTGTATTTAATATTTTTTATCCTTACATAATTAATAAAAATTAAGCTCATATATATTTAACGTTTGAGTACTAATTAATTCATTTTTAAATTTAAAGGAAAGGTACGGAAATGAAAAAAATGTATATAACTCGTGTTTCCAAATTTGGTCTTGTTTCTAAATATTTACTATGTTTTTGTTTTTCATTTTTTAATCTCCTATTCACAAACAGTATACATGTATTACTGTTGTAAATGTTTTATTTAAAAAAAAAAAAATCCTCCAAGAACGAATCTTTTAAGAAAAGTTTTAAAAGAGAGTATTTAAAAAATACACCATATTCAATGAATACAAAATTCTGCATAACAAATACTACTAAAAGTAATAGTGCTTTAAAAATGATCACGACGTGGCACCACTTAAGTATATTGAAAGTTATGCTTTCATAGGTTCACACTTTTTCTTGTATGATAATTTTTTAAAAATGAGTCAAGTTATATCATCAATTAACCTCATAATATTTGTTTTCTTTTATCGAATTGTATGGTTTGAAACGCTCGCCATTCGATCGTAACTAATGTTGTACCAAATCATAGATGACATAAAAATTTGACTAATTATCTCTCTCTTAGTGAAGCAAAAAGTAGAATCTTGAAGTCATTTTAATCTTTCCTTAAGGAATACCATCTTCAAGGAAGCTCTCAATTCTTAAGAAGTATTTTCCTAACATGGAATTGGAATAGGAAATCCCCGTTTGAACTATATATGTTAACATCACAGGAACACCATTTTGAAAACGAAAATGTGAAAACATTACTGAAGATTCCCATAGAAAAGTTTAGCAATTTGGATGTTGTAGTCCGTGGCAAATATCAAACTAAGAGATAATGATCATAACAGAGGTATACTTGCTGAAGACAAACTCAAACTGAGTAATGTTTTTTTTTTTTTCTTTTTTCTGTTCTTTTTCTTCTGTTTACATTTGCATGAGTACCTGAGAGATCGCATGTTTACAATTCCAAATAAGACCTCTACAGACAAAGAATAATTTTGTACTTTTTTTTTTTTCATTTCAGTTTCTTGTTTTTCTTCCCTCTCGGGATTCTTCATTTGTACCTACTCCAACTAAACCTCCACTGCACTTATGCAGATATTGGGGAGGACCCTGCTCTTTTTCTGAAGGGGTTGTGTCCAGTGACAACTTTCAATGTACCTGACATTTCTCAGGAAATCTTTTGATGTCAAGATGGACGAAAAGAAAAAAACTAGCTGTTCTGGTTCTTTGAACCAACGAACAACTTTAGGTATTATTACAGTACCTATGTTATAGACAACTTCGTTTAATGTGTTGAACCCGTTTTTGGGGCAACCATATGTTGAAGACGGTAAAGACGAGACATCAGCTGTGAGAAAGATGGCCGCAAGTGTGGCTCCCTGCATCAAAACCAACCCAAATAAAATCAAACAGATAGAACAAACCAGTAGACTCAGTGTAACTTGAAATCAATTTTTTTTTTACTTTTGTTTTTCTATGGTGAGGGAGGGGATGATCCTTGTTCTTATATTTTTCTAATTTTAAGAGCATCAATACTTAGGTTTTCTCGTTCAGGTTTTCTTTGTACATTATTATTTTCTACTTATTTGGGTTTTGATGAATAATGATTGTTTTTCAATGAAGAGATGTGGTCCATCTTAGTACAAATCAACTTATTCTCGTTTTTGTTCTCCCGAGCATCAATATAAGACGAAAATAGGGGAACCCAAGTTTTATTTAGACCATTAACATATAACTAAAATCTAAAGTTTACCTAAGCATATTAACATATCATTATATTATAGTAAAAATCATAATTGTAAAAGAACATGAACTTGGCAAAACTTTGACAATAACAACACTGGCAATAAGCCCACAAATACACAGCTTTCCGAGAACAGAGACTCTCATAATCCACATCGTAACAATCACAAAAGGTAAGTAGAGAAATGGAACTTACGTTTGCCAGCAATCACGTATAATCTGTGCTACTACCGGATTGACATCTTCTGGAATTTCAAGCCGTTTGTTTTGGAATCCAACAGCTCCAACAACCTGCATTGGGTTCAAACCTTTCCAGGGAATTCTTGTAGTAATCAACTCCCACAAGATCACGCCAAAACTATACACATCACACCTGCATGCAAACTTTAACTATCACATTGGGAACTTAGACATCATATTTGAGTGGAGCATACAGAAATGTGGATTAAACTGACTTCTCATTGGCTGGCTCATTTCTCAAGACTTCTGGTGCCATCCACTCAGGCTGCAGGTAAAAGATATATTTAGTTTTTTTGATAAATATTATATATCCCATAATGAAACCAACTACGGTGATAAACTGATAATTTATATCAATTACGAATAGCGAGAAATAACAAATTACCGTTCCAGCACAAGACTTTGATGACAAAAATGTATGGTGCTTCATTCTTGACAGACCAAAATCACAAACCTGAGAAAAGACAAAGAAACAAAATAATAATATATAATTTTAATAGATGTTAAAAAAAGGTCAGGAAAAAGGGTTTAAATTGTCACAAATGTGAAAGCATGACAATTCAAAGACGAGAAAATATTGTCTTTCATCAAGCTTTAATTAGAATTAGTATGAGCGTAGTTAATTTTCGTACAACAGTTCTATGTCTATCCACTTCTGGAGTTAAAAAGTGAAAATAAATTATTTACTTAATGTTCTTTAACGACTTTTATACACCAAGCCCAAGAATAGTTTAGTATCAAATCTAGTGAGATACTTTCTGTCAGACACAATGTTGGATGCCGGTCTAAAGCCATATCAATTAAGCACATTTTGAAAACGTTTTAAAATATGCCAGACATAGCTCAGAAAATTGTCTCATGATCACATACCCATAATTCCCTGGATAATAGTTAATTCAAAGTGCATAAAGATTAGTTAGTACTTATATATGCTTATATCGAATGCAAATACTGTGAGTGCGGGGGCAGCAATTGGCAGCAACAAGGTTTGGATATTGCTTCACTTTGGAATAGTAGCTGCAATGGCTTCAATCGCAGCCCAAACAGCAGTGCCCTAGAGGACATTTTTTTAAAATCCACTCTTTCCCTGAAAAGAGGGCTGAGGTGGGGAGTTGAGATTTTCATAGTGTAGTGTTAGAATTATTACCTATTGTATCATTAACCTTATGTATAGGGTATTCAGTGTGGGAAACTATCTACTGTATCTACTGATGCATCTAATCATGCCTAGTATCTTAGAGCAGTCTTTTCATATGTACTTGCTTCATTATAAATAGAAGAGAAGGAGAGTGGTACTGTTGTCCAATACTTATATATTTTAAAGTCTCAGTCTCAAGTTGGTATCAGAGCGGGTCGATCCCGCTCTGGTTTCTGTCTCATCAAGTCCATCACCGTTAGTCACCGCGGCTGTCCAAGTTCGTTTAACCTCGTTTCTGAACTACCCAACACTGTCAAACAACATTTCAACACTGTCCGCCACTGTCTGCAGTCCTTCGCCGCCGTCCACCGGTGTCATGTGTTGCAGCTCCCAATCCTAAAATGTTACATGATCAGCTTGGTCACCCTCACCTGTCCAAGTTAAAGAAAATGTTTCCTGAACTTAGTAGTCTCCAGACTTTAGAATGTGAGTCATGTCAACTAGGAAAACATGTTAGATCTACCTTTCCTAAAAGGTC
>Ga0099822_1010926_pt1 | contig 11191 bp, 9 predicted proteins | sample CowpeawhiteBW_FD_76839 | JGI IMG/M metagenome (GOLD analysis project Ga0099822, IMG submission 76839) | Root nodule microbial communities of legume samples collected from California USA - Cow pea white BW | ecosystem: Host-associated > Plants > Roots > Nodule | place: USA: California | collected... | reverse complement strand
ATAAAAAATAAAATAAATATATATATATATATATATATATATATATATATATATATATATATATATATATATATATATATATATATATATATATATATATATTAGCTCATTATGTATTTACATATTCAAAATCATCTATAAACAAGATTAATAAATATAATAATTTAAACACATCGTCAATTAATTATTTATTTAATATCCAAACGTATAAAGTAGTGGTCATTTAAGATTTGATCTTTAATTCTGGAATCATAATGAAAACTTATATAATAAGTCTACAAGTTTATGAACTTTTTAGAAAATCATTGTATCTGTGGTTATTAACATTATGTTGGAACTAGGGATGTCAACGGGGCAGGTAGGGTACGGGGTAGTAGTTCCTCCATACCCTACCCGCTAGATAAATATTTGTCTCATACTTGTCCCTATATCCGTGCAGGTATTCGTTATGTCGGTACCCGCATATTTTTTTAATATCCACAGATATTCACGGGTACCCATGGGTAGAGATAGCAACGGGGGACGAGTTTCACTATCCCATACTCATCCTTGTAGAAAAAATTCATCCCCATCATCATACTCAAACCTAACGGGTATCAAACTTTTATCTCATTCTCATACTCACTAGGTAATGGGTATAATCTCAAACTCATACCCAATTTCTTACTACTTCAATATTAATTTTAATTAATTTTTATAAAATAATACAAAATTACGGTAAAAAACAATTATCAAATATTCAATATTAGGAGGATGGTTGTTTCTTCGATATCAAATACTTTGAAATAAATTATAATTGTTTATATTTTAGATTAGAATACCAAATAAAATTTCATGAGAACCAAAACATTTATTAAATTTTCAAACTGCAAAAATTAATGAAACATAGTTGATAAAATTTTAAAATATATTTAAAAAAATATAAAGGAAAACAACTAGTTAAATTAAAATATATTTTAAATGTTTGTTTACTTCAATTTTTTAAATTCTAATAAATCTCTTTTTTATACATTAATAAAAATGATAATATATCACTTGATCAAAATGACACAAAGAACAACTAATAAACATAATAATAAAATTTTGACATATATGTTGTATCTTTTGAACTCTAATATATATTGAATGGTGATAAAAAATATATTCATGACAATTACATTAAATTTTAATATTGTAGTAAATAAAAGTTATTTGTACAATTATAGTGAAAAATTACAATATGATTGATAATGAGTTAGAAAATAAAAAATAAAAAGATAAAATATATCAAAATAGTATTCTATATGATGAAAATAAAAAATAAATAAAAATATTAAAAAATTAACAAATGTATGTTTTAGAAATAATTTGAAAGACTATTGAAAGAAGTCGCATAAAGGAAAATAAATGTATAATTATAAGTATGATGAGATGAAAAATACCTTAGAGATCTAAGAAAACTTTTCAAATATCAACATATATACTCAATGGTTGATAAATAACGAAAAAAATTTTAGCGAAACAAAATAATTATTCAAATGAAACAAAAATTAATAATAATAAGTAAAGATTGTTTTTATATTATCTAGTAAATGAAAGGTTTATACTATTAAACACTTAAATTTGAGAGTATTAAACATATTCATGTGAAAGGAAAATATACAATAAATAAAAATATTAAAAAATAATAGAAATATTCAAATATAAGACAGAATTTTTAATTGGCATACATCATTTTAACATAATTACATAAAGGTTATGATAAGATAAAAAATATATTGGAGATGTGAATAAGTTTTATGACTAACCAAATAATTAGAAGAAATAAAAAATAGAAAGTATATATATATATATATATATATATATATATATATTTAATTAATTATGAATATTTTAATAATTAAACGAGGACGAAGATATGGTGGGGACGAGTATTATGGTGAGGATATGTACATCCCTATACTCATACATACCCAATTGAAAAAGTCGAGGATTTCTCATACCCATACCCAATCAATACGGGGATTCTCTGTCAAAACGGGAACGGGTTCAGACAATACCCACACGGGCGGGTTTATTTGTCATCTCTACCCATGGGTATTTACAAACAAATATATTTAACAACATATTTTAACCATAAATTCAAATAAAATAATATACATAACATTCATAAGTTTCAAACAAAGTCCAAATAACCTATTTAAATACTGTTAAATGAAAATTTACAAAGAAATGTATATTTTTTAAAACCAATTGATAAAATATAACTCATTCAAAATCAATGTGTTAATATTTTAATTATGTTTTTTAAGTTTTTTAATTTAAATTAGAGTACATCTTATGTGGATATCTACGGGTACAAATACTATGATACTTGTACCAACCCCATTTACATGCGGGTATAAAAAATATTAGTACCCATTACCTTGTGGGTCTTATCTACAGATGCGCGCATGTATAAATTTTTTTAACATCCCTATTTGGGACAAGGCTCCATTTCCAAGTCATTCACCAATCCATGACCAAAACTCACAAACATCTCTACCTTATCTCATGATCCTAAATTTGACATTATGCTATGCCAATCTTCATCATTAGAGGGAATTAATGTGCGATGCTTGTGTATTTGTAATGTGCACTTTGTATAATTAACAATTAAAACACTTGTAAGACATTCAGTTGCAACAATTTCAGAGTTGATAAATAAACAACACACGAAGCCATTCCTATCATGTCAATATCCTGAGACACAGTGAAAGAAACAGAGTGTCCCTCACCTGGAAGAGAAACATCATAAGACTCACGGCTTTCCAATCCCTGTACCAGGAGATCAAAGGGTTAGTCATTATGTAACTTTTCTATTCAAATGATCACCTAAAATCATTATTTGATCATTCCAAAACACAAAAATAAAGTTTTTAATCAACTTAAACTGTAATACACCAATCAAATTTAACCAAATTGTTGATGGTTTTGTTGTGCCCCTCTGTTTAAGTATTGCAGGTCTTTCAATTAATATTTTTAGGATCAATAGGAATCTAACAAACATGAACTAAGTATACAGTATAATTGTTTGACTTGTCAATCATTAAAATCGGGTGCTGTTAAATGAAGCATCGAATCTATATAGAAATGGAAGCTGCAAAAAGGTTAGTATAGTTATGAGTTTTAAAAGAAAAACACATGTAATAAATAACTGGGTTGCTTCCAGATGAGTTGCAGATGACTATGTTTTAAATCAATTGCAATTACATTTTCCATAAAAAAATGCCGTTTGGAATGTATTTTGAAGGAAAGCCTTACCAACAAATCCATCTCAGTTTTAGCAGTCTCAGTCTCTTCATTTCCTTGAAAGCATGAGCTTTGAAGCAATCTCTCCTAGTTGAATGCAGTTTCAGGGACAATTCCTGGGTAGATTTTCATGGTTTTGGTTCTCTAAAGCCATGCCGAGTAAAAAGCTAAAGTGACTCAATTTCGTTTATAACATCCATTTTATAAACATAATTAACTTTGAGTTCGTTCAGCACTTGAACATCTCTGGTTGTAATGATTATCACAGTTCCTTGACCGAACCATTCACGACTCTCGCATAGGTTTTGTAGTTGGCCCAACTCATTCACATCATCAAGCACAATGAGCAACTTTCTTCGAGAAAGTTGTTTCTCGAAGTCCCTCCAAGTGTTTTTCAACCCGAACTTCAATTTTAGGACATCATAAAGAATGTATTCTTGCAAATCAACATTTCTTTTAATTACTGGATCCCAAACTTCTCTAATATTTTCAACAAAACTCTTACCAATGAATAGACGATGAATTCGATTATAGATGGCTTTGGCTAAGGTAGTTTTACCCGATCCTCCCATTCCCCATATCCCTATCATACACACTTTGGTGGAATTATTTTCAATGTATCCAATCACCTTTTCCACGTGGGACTCCAACTCAACAGGAAATCGTGTAATAGACAACTCTGCATAGTCTAGCTTAGTCTGAACACGACTAACAATTACCTCCACAAGTTCAGCATCATGCCTTCAAGATGAATGGTAATGTATTGAAAAAAAATTGAATGACAACCTTAACATACGCTTCATTCACTCTCAAACAAAAAGGAAGTATGAAGGATTCATTTGCTTACATGAAATGTCTGATATCCAGACCATTGATACCTGCAGCTTTGTTGAGTGCACGACTCCATCTCAACAACGCATGTTCCGTTTGTTCTCCTGAATAGCTTTTGTGTGCAGTTTCTTCCAACGCTTTTCCAAAATCATCCTTCAGATGACGTACATCCAATAGGTCAATCTCGTAAAATACGGGCAGAACAATCTGGTCAAAAGTTTCGTGGCATTCAATGATTTTCTCAAGCTCAATAAGACAGCAGGTAGATTCAGTGTATGATTTGGAGAAAACGATTATTGCGATCTTAGAGCCTGCAATTGCTCGCATGCGTTCTTCCATCTTCATTCCCTCCTGCAGATTCTCCTCGTTAATCAGTGTTTTTACTTGAGATTGTGAAAGGGCCGAATGAAGATGGGAAACAAACTTTCTACGAATGTCTTCTCCCCAAAAGTTGATGAAAACATCGTATATGAACTGAGGTTCTGATTTTAAGAAGGATGAAGACGAAGATGACGATGAGGAAGAGAACTCCATTTGAGGAATTGAAGTCAACTCTTCAAACCTAAAGCACAAATGCTAAAAGATGATAGAATAAGAGTTGCTAATGGAATCTGATAAGACATTTCAGGATTAAAAAACTATATTAATATTTTGTATCAAAATTTACGCGACGAATTATAAGTTATCCATAAAACAAAAAGTGATGATAAAAAAATATTAAAATACCATAAAACCTCCACTTTTTTAAGAATAAAAAAGGAATTAATGTAAACATTATAGGCTTAATCAAATTTAAAAAACATAAAAAAGTTTCAGTATTTAATAAATAAAAACATTAATAAAAATTCAATTGAAAATATCGAAATTAAAAGTAGCTTAAAATTTAATTAAATATACTTTTTATATTCTTCTTATCCTAAACCCAACGTGCATACTATTTTTTCTGTGACCTTCACGTTAAACTTTTAGAATATAACATTTTAAACGCCGCAATTATTCACATAGAATTTAAGAAGTTTTTCAATTAATTTATTTTATTTTTAAATATCGATCCCATTTTTGTTCGAAATCTTAAATAGGTTTATTTTCTTTTTTATCTCAATTAGGTTTTTATTTTGAAAGATTTGTTACAGTTAGGTCATCTCCGTTAATAATGCACTAAGAGTATGTATACATGTCAGCACGTGTTTTTTCTTTATTTTTATTTTTTTGTGATTTTTTATAATTTTTTTATTTTTCTTATAATTTAAAAAAAAATGTCATGTGTTAAGTTGACATTGTGCCATGTGACAAAGACAGTGTATTGTGACAGTGACAATATTATGTGTCACTATTGGATGTAAAAATTCTCAATGTAGTCATTGTATTTGTTATTTTGTCTCAATTTGGTCCTAATTTTTTTTAAAATCAAAAAATAATGTCACCTTGACACGTAGTATTTTTTTTAATTAAACAAAAATTAAAAAAAACACGAGCTGACACGTGACACATAATTATCGTTGTTAGTGCACTATTGGTTTTTTGGTGTTGTCCTCTACTGGGCATTAAAAATACATTGTATTGGTATTTTAAATATCCTTTTAATATATTTTAAAACATTAAAATTAGTAGTAATCAATGTAATATAAAAACATAGTAGAAAAAACAACAGACAAAAAGCCAACAAAGAATCCAAATCCCTAACCTAATTCCAATAAATTTTTTAAAATAGGAACCTAACTGAAAAAAAAAGTAAAAAAGGAGATCCACTTGAGATTTTCCTAAAAAAATAAGGGTTAATTATGTTTTTCGTCCCTAAAATATTGGTAATTTTTTGTTTTCGTTCCCCACTGAACGTTTGCTTTATTTTAGTCCTCCACGTTTTGAATCTCATGGAATTTGTCCTCAATTTTAAATGCTGTTAGTTTTAATTGACACTTGTTTCACGGATGGCCACGTCAGGATCCCGTTTTTAGCTCAGATAATTTTTTAAACAACACGTGGTTTTGAATTTTTATTACCATTTTAAAAGAGGGATTTAGGTTATTTTGGAAACCCTAAAATCTGTGGAGGCTAGTGCAGTTCGTGTTGGTTGGTTCAGGGTAAACATTGCAAGCCAAAATTGAAGTCTGAACATCGTTGTAGGGTGATGAAAAGTAGGAGTAGAGGAATTCATTGTACGCAGAGGAATAGTGGTCCGAAAATGTCGTAAAGTTGTGCGTCGTCGTTGGATATGTCATCCGAAGTGTGTGGGTGTGGGGAAAGATTATTGCTCCTAAAGGCAACGACTGTGAAAAACAAGGGGAGATTATTTTGGAGATGTAGAAATTGGGCTGTAAGTGTCAAATTTCATATTTATTGGGCGAACTTGATTTCCCTTCATGTGCTCATGGTTTTGTTTTGTTTTTTTTGCTGTCGAATTCTCATTGTAATTTCTTTGAATGGGATAATGAAGAGGAATCTAAATTTGAAGGGAACGAAGCTGAATTTCAAGATAGCGGTAGAACAAGAGCTGAAGAAGATGAAGTGTGTTTGGAAAAGAGGAAAGTTATATTAGAGTTGATAAAGAAAAATGAGAAGTTGAAGACGAAATTGCAAGAAGAGAAAAAGTTTGGGAGTTTTCTGCAATATTTTTCCTTTTATCGTGGACATTATCAGTTGTCTTGGTTTTTATGTTGCTGTTCAAGTTCAATTGTAATTAGTTTTTTACTAAGTACTATCTAGTCGTGATTGCTTATGTCTGAAAGTTTAATGGTTAAGTATGCTTTAGCTAACTTTTGGTGGGGAAGTGTTATGTATTTGTAATATGTTTTTAATGAAAGAAATGTGAGGTTCAAATGTGTTGTTAATTGCATGGTGTTACTGGTGGTGATAGGTGTGTGATTTTGGCATTGATTTTTCTGATTTGTGCATGGTGTTAATGGTGCTTTGCAAAGTGGAGAGATCATGGAACTTATTTCAGATTTCAAGTCTATGGTGGTTACCAAAAAGAGTCATGTGATTACAATTGAATTCATTTTAAAATACAAACAACTCTGCTTTAATTTATCAATTCATTTTTACTGAACAAAAGCGCTATCTTGTGAGGTTAATAAGTCATTTTTTATTCTTCTTTTGCTCACCAGTGGTTCTTTGAGTTTTCCCTTTTGACCATAGACATGTAAAAAAATAGACCTTTTGTCATCAATTATCAGAACAAAAAAGTAATCCATTATCACAAAACACAAGTTTTAATGCAACGTCAAAGTGGTCCCTAAGATTATACTGAATAAAGTATTCCACACCAAACAAGTGGTCCATAAATATGAATGCAATAAGTTATACTATTGCTTTAATCCAAAAAGTTGTCCACTATCACTATGCCCACTACTATAGAAAAGCGGTCCACCATTGAAAGCAACAAAAACAGTTTGATTCCTCCTTCAATTTCACGTGGGTTGTGCAGAAGTTATAGTACTTGCTTAAGACCCTATGACTTGTGCAACCATGCTTCTAGTTTGTGTTGTTGGTGGTCTTTCTCCTTGGTTCACGTTGGCAGCAACCCTGGGTGTGGATCTTTTTCTACTATTGCAGGTTTGGTTAGATGGACCTGTAGCGCTGCTAGCTCCACTAACAGTTGGAGTTCTTTGTGTTTGTCCCTATGAATTGAGTATGTTTTACAGATTAAGATTTGAATTGTTATAACGACAAAAAAATTGAATAAGAGGTACACTTTGTGTTCTTACCTTTCTATGTCTGATTCCCTTTCTATAGCTCCTAATATTGTGTCCCAACTGCTTACACTTGCTGCACTTCATGATAAGATTTTTGTTTGAAAGTTTGGAATCACTGACATGTTCATCAGCTTCCATTCTTCTTAGTTTTTTTGGCCTGCCAGGTGGTGTTTTGTATATGGGTGGGAGTAGTTCAGGTTGGTTGCTTTTTAGGCCAAAGTTGTTGTCCATTGATTGGGGTTATTTCTAGACTATAGCAAGCCTCATAAGCATCCCTTTTATAATACGCATGGACATAAGCTTCAGGGTTTTCTACTTTGTAGTTAATTACTGCCATAAGATGTCTACAAGGAATGCCCACTGAATCCCAAAAATAACAAGTGCAACTATGCTTACTTAGATCTACCATAAACTTCTCCATGGTGAACCCTTGAGTTACTTCAAAGTTAGCACCCCCTGCCCAAACTGGAAGCCAATTCCCACTTTTTTCCAATTCCCTATCAAGTCTATTCTATGGCTTAGGCATAATAGTACCAGGATATGCATTTAATTTTTCTCTAAGTGTTGCAAATCTACTCATTGTGTAAGACCTAATCCATTCCATCATACTAATGATTGGTTTATCCTTAGCCAATAAGATAGTACTATTGAATGACTCAGACAAGTTGATCATTAAAACATCACATCTAGGATAAATGTTGAATGCATGCTTACACCATGAACTTCTAGGAATGCCAATTAACCAATTATATGCTTCAGGGTTGATGTTTCTTAACTCACCCATCTTTTTTTCCCAACATGCGTAGAAAGTTGCCTTTGCTGCCCCCATCATAAGGTCACTGATAACTACCCCACCACCAAATTTCTTCTTGAAATTACTGTACGGATGCCTCAAACAGAAACGATGTTCCACCCCATTCAAGATGTCATCAAATAATGTCATAAATCCCTGCAAAAATGAATAGTTCTATATAAGAATATAGTATCAATTAATTATCATAGTCTAAAATTTCAATTCATGTAAATATTTTACCTTTTGTTGATCTGAGATGAAAACCCAACGGTGATTTTCAATGTCCCCAACTCATCACTATCTATGTCAAAATCCAACTCATTTGTATCGTATTCCTCGCTTATATCATGTACTCCAATATCAGCATTAGTCATAAATGACCCTTCTCCAACATCTCTTTTACTCTTAACTGTGATTGAATTCTTTCTCATTGCTTTCCACCTTTCCAAAATAGACCTAATATTTCTAACACGTTCCTGAATGTCCATCCCAAATTCATCATCATCATCTGCCACCCTTTCCTCCTCACTATCATCTAATTTCTTTGCATAAGAACCTTCGTCATTTTCATCCTCAACTACTACTTCTGCCTCATCCAACATTACATCCTCAACTGCCACTTCTTCCTCACCACCAACTCCTGCCTCACCCCTGACAGCTTCCTCACCACCAACTTCTGCCTTACCCACGATAGCTTCCTCACCACCAACTTGTGACTCACCCACGACAACTTCCTCACCCCCCACACTTCTGGCTAATCCAACACATCCTTATCAGCCACCACTTCTGCGTCATCCAACACATCCTCATCACCCGCCACTTGTGCCTCATCCAACACATCCTTATCAGCCACCATTTCTGCCTCACTTACTACATCAGCCTGACTCACTTCTTCCTCTAATCCACCACCACAAATAAAATGTACAACTTTTGGCTGACTAGGAACATGTTGAACATATATATCAACCTCTTCTTTCCTGTCCTCTGCATACTTAGCCAACGCTAATGCTTCATGATCATCATTCAATAACCAAAGATTGTTTAGTAGCTTCTGTTTAGAACCCTTCCACCAAAGTTTAACTTCTCTAGCGTATTTAAACTCCTTCACGATGACTAAAGCTTCAAAGTATGACCAAAAATCTGGATCAATCCCTTTCACAACATGGATTTCACCATCTATGTATTTCAATCCCCTATTCCTTTCAAACCTACCCATATGATAAAACGCAACAGCGAACCCCATTTGAAGTCCTACATTTTAAATAAACATAAAAAGTAAGCAAAACCAACCATAATCCATCTTCAGAAACAGCAAAACGAAAGCAAAGCAAACAATCAAAATCAAAAAATCAAAAACGCATGCGAACTAACCTCACTCCAGAAACGGTGATTTCGTCCACGATCTTCCACCTTCTTCGTCCTTCACAGATTCACGTTGCACCTTTCTTCACTGATTCAGCTTCAGCGATGCCTTCGTATTGCCTAGGGTTCAAGCAAAATCCCCTTTCTAATTTTGACAATGCGTGCTTCAGTAATGACACAGTAATGAGACAATAAAGATACATTTACTGATTAATAAGCACCTGATGAAAAACATTTACTGATGTTTAATAAATCTCTTAGCTGAAAACAGGATCCTGTCATGGTCATTCATTAGCCAGGTGTCAATTAAAACTAACGGCGTCTAAAATTGAGGACGAATTCCATGAGATTCAAAACGTGGAGGACTAAAATAGAGCAAACGTTAGGTGGGAGACGAAAACAAAAAATTACCAATACTTTAATGACGAAAAACATAATTAACCCAAAAAATGAAGAACAATAAAATGATTTAACCTATTTGCTTATTACAGAATTGATCATAATCAATTAAGATTTTTTAACATTGTAAGAAATTATGATATTATATCAAAACTATTAAAAACATTTTAGAAAACAATAAAAATAAATGGAATTTAATTGAATTTTTAAATAAAAACAGTAGATATGAGGCGGAATTTATAGTTTTTGTCATTCTTTGGTTTATTGATTAAAGTGCTTAGCTCTAGAAAAATTATATCTCCGGAAGACACACTACAAAAAAAATTAATTTTAATGGAGATTTGGTAACGGAGGTTATAAAACCTCTGGTAATTTTTACACATAGTAAAGGTTTTCTAAACCTCTCATAAATACTAGAAATTTTATGATGAACCCCAGAAAAAATTCCCTCCACATTTTTCTTCCATATCCTTTTTATATATTTTTTTAAAAAAATCTTTTTATCACTTTGTACGTTCGAAAAACAGACACAGTACGAAAAAGCAGACACAGACATATTATACCAACGTTCGAAAAACTTACCTAATTCACTTTGTTTCGAAATCCACTTTCCTCAAACTTCATCAAGCTATGTTTTCCTCGATTTCACTCTCAATCTCACTCTCAATCTCACTCTCACTCTCAATCTCAATCTCACTCTCAATCTCATTCTCAATCTCATTCTCAATCTCAATCTCAGTTAAACCAGTTGCAGTTGCTTCCTTGCTTTCGAACGATTTGCTCACGATTTTGTTCGAATTTCACCTTGCTTCCAAACGGTAATGGTGTTCCCTTTCTTTTCTTT
>Ga0099822_1010925_pt1 | contig 11192 bp, 8 predicted proteins | sample CowpeawhiteBW_FD_76839 | JGI IMG/M metagenome (GOLD analysis project Ga0099822, IMG submission 76839) | Root nodule microbial communities of legume samples collected from California USA - Cow pea white BW | ecosystem: Host-associated > Plants > Roots > Nodule | place: USA: California | collected... | reverse complement strand
ATATACATATATATATATATATATATATATATATATATATATATATATATATGAGTGTGTGTGTGTGTGTGTGTGTGTGTGCGCTATAAAAATATATGGTTATTTTGTTAGCTCATCTATCTGCTTGTGTGTGGCAATGATCGCATACGCGATATACGTGAGCAGATGATATTGCAGGTGGGACTGGTGAGGTGTAGAGCCGGAGCGGGGCTAATCTTGGGAGATTTTTATCAGAGCTTTTATGTAGTTTTATGATTTCAAATAAATTGTAATTGTGGATATTACTGGACTTTTGGATAATTATGGTCTTACTTATACTTATGGATTTTGGTTTATTATTTAAAGTAATAAAAGTTATAAATTTCCCGTGTTCTTGGGAAATGAAGTTTTATTAATTAACAATAAATTATTATTTCTTTATTTTATTAATTAAAATTCGTAATATCCGGTCGGGATCTTACAGGATGTTTTCTTAATTTATTCGTTAGATACGCGCAACAAAAATGCAACTTGTAATATATTGTTGCTAAGTTGGCTTGAAACAATTTCTTGATTCAAAGTTATTTGATTTTATGAACATTCTATGATCTTATGATATCAGGGACAGAGCTAGATTTATGCGAGGAGACTTCTGGTTTGAAAATGGATACTTCAAGGATCTAATATAATATACAAATAAGAACCTAACAATCAGAAACATTTGAATATTTTATTATTTTGTCAACAAAAGCATTCAAATTTTGTTTACCACAATGGGAAACCACGTATGTGTCATTTAGTGATTGATTTGGAGCTGAAAAAAAACAACTTTTACCTCTCTCTCTTTTTGTCTCAGCCTCATTTCCTCTCATTTTACTCTTCATCTCAGTCTTCTTCTTCTGTCAGTCTCACCTCTCTCTCTTCCTCTTAGCCTCACAAACTTTTCTTCTTCTCTCTTACTCTATCACTCTCCGTCCTCCATCTCTCTTACACAAATTTTGTTCTTCTCTTTGATTTTGAGTTACGTTTTTGTTCTTCTCTTCGATTTTGTGTTCTTCTACCATATTAACCTACTTTTGTTTGTTGTATTTGTGTGTTGGATGGATGTTTTGCTCTCAGATTCATGAACATCGTGAAGAACACAAGAAAGGTAACAACATTTTTTCTTCTCTGCGATTTTTTGTTCTTTTACTATAATTAACTATTTTTCTTTGTAGTTTTTCTCTATTGGATGAATGTTTTACTATCAGATTTATGAGCACCGTGAAGAGCACAAAAAAGGTAACAACTTTTTTCTTCTCTGCGATTTTTTGTTCTTCTACCGTATTTAACTTTTTTTTGTAGTTTTCCTCTATTGGATGGATGTTTTGCTCTCAGATTCATGAGCATCGTGAAGAACCGAAAAAAAGGTAACAATTTTTTTTCTTCTCTACGATTTTGTGTTTCTCTACCATATTTAACTATTTCTTTTTTTTGTAGTTTCTCTATGTTGGATTGATGCTTTGCTATTAGATTCATGAGCACCGTGAAGAACACCAAAAAGGTAACAACTTTTTTTCTTCTCTATGATTTTTTGCTCTTCTACCATATTTAACTATTTTTTTATTGTAGTTTTTCTCGAATGTTTTGCTCTTAGATTCATGAGCACCATGAAGAACAGCAAAAAAGTAACAAATTTTTTTCTTCTCTACGATTTTTTGTTCTTCTACTATATTTAACTATTTTTCTTTGAAGTTTTTCAACGTTTGATGAATGTTTTGCTCTCAGATTCATGAGCACATGTGAAGAACACCAAAAAGGTAACAACTTTTTTTCTTCTTTGTGATTTTTTGTTCTTCTAACAATTTTTGTTTTTAATTTTTCTCTATAGGATGGATGTTTGCTCTCAGATTCATGAGCACTGTGAAAAACACTGAAAAGGTAACAACTTTTTTCTTTCTATGTGACTTTTTGTTCTTCTATCATATTTGACTATTTTTCTTTGTAGTTTTTCTCTGTTGGACGAATGTTTTGCTCTCAGATTCATAAGCACTATGAAGTACAAAAAAGGTAACAAATTTTTGCCTTCTCTACTATCTTTTGTTCTTCTACCATATTTAACTTTTTGTCTTTGTAGTTTTTCTCTATTGGATGGATGTTTTGCGCTCATATTCATGAGCACCATGAAGAACACTTTACAACTTTTTTTCTTCTCTACGAATTTTTGTTCTTCTACCATATTTAACTATTTTTCTTTGTAGTTTTTCTCTAATCTTTTGCTCTCAGATTCATGAGCACAGTGAAAAACACCAAAAAGACAACAATTTTTTTCTTCTCTGCATTTTTTAGTTCTTCTACTATATTCAACTAATTTTATTTGTAGTTTTTCTACGTTGGATGAATGTTTTGCTCTCAGATTCATGAGCACATATGAAGATCATAAAAAAGGTATCAAATTTTTTTCTTCTTTTTGATTTTTTGTTCTTCTACCATATTTAACCATTTTTTGTAGTTTTTCCCTATTTGACGGATGTTTTGTTCTCAGATTCATGAGCATTGTGAAGAACACAAAAAAGGTAACAACTTTTTTCCTTCTCTTCGATTTTTTGTTTTTCTACCATATTTGACTATTTTTCTTTGTAGTTTTTATCTGTTGGACAAATGTTTTGCTCTCAGATTTATAAACACTACGAAGAGTACAAAAAAGGTAACAACTTTTTTCTTCTTTGCGATTTTTTGTTCTTCTACCATATTTAACTATTTCTCTTTGTAGTTGTTTTCTGGTGGATGGATGTTTTGCTCTCAGATTCATGAGCACCGTGAAGAACACCAAAAAGGTAACAACTTTTTTTTATGCGATTTTTTGTTCTTCTACCATATTTAACTAAATTTTCTTTGTAGTTTTTCTTTGTTGGATGAATATTTTCCTGTGAGATTCATGAACACCGTGTATAACACTAGATTCATGTTTTTTTTTCTTAAACTTTGGTTTTGTTTAGATGAAAAAATGGTGGAAAATTTCAAAGATTTAAGAGCTCTTGAAGGCCACAAGCAAGTCCCTCAAGCACAAAACTTGCAACATGATTTCCACTATTGTATGTATTTTACCATTTTTTTTTGTTTTCTTATCAAAGTTTCAATTTTTACCCAACTCTGGTTGTTTTCTTCTTTCTGACTGGACAGATTCATGTCTCTCAAGCACAAAACTTCATTATTTTTTGTTTTCCATCAAAGTTTTGATTTTTACTCAATTCTCAATTCTTTTCTTCTTTTTGATTGAACATTTTTTTTTGTCATTCTTCAATGACCGTTCTTCTTTGTTTTTGTTAAACAAAGCTCAATTTTTTTACATTATGTTTTTTTATACCAATTTGTGTTTTTTAGACGTCTTCATCTTTACTCACCATGTTTGAAGTTTGGTTTTACGAATATTGTTTGAGTACACTTCTTTTTTCTCTATCAAAACACTTTAACCATTTTTATGTATATTTTTTGTCTCTCTTCACTACCATTTCTGGTCTTTTATTCTTTTAGTTTTACGAATATTGTTTGAGTACACTTTTTTTTTTCTCTATCAAAACACTTTAACAATTTTTTTTTATATTTTTTTGTTTCTCTTCACTACCATTTTTAGTCTCTCTTTTTTTCATTTTTGATTGTTTTCATTGTTTATTTCTTCTTCTTTTTTGTTGTGTTCTTTTTTCTTTTTTGATGAATCTGAATTTTTTCATACTCTTCATGTGAGTTGTTATTGTCATTGAAGGTAATTAATTATAATTAATTGTACCTTTTGTATATTTAATCATTAGTTTGAATGTAATTATTTCATTTTTTATTTCTTTAATAATATTGGATTTATTTTATATTTATAATTATATATTTCTTAGTGCGTCTTTCGAGCCAAACCTTTTACAAACATATACATATATAAATGGACACTACACCAAGTCTACTAGCTGCAAAGTCTAAAGACAGTTTCGTTACACTTCATTTAGAAGAAAAGATACATATTTGACTATAATAATTTTCTTTTTGTCAAATAAGTACTTATGCATTACAAAGATACTTTAAAATTATAATTTAATTTTGAAATTGAAGTATAAAGTAATATTTTTATGACCTGTTCAGATCTGTGAATGATTGTTGAAAAAAAAAATTATGTCTTAAGTAACTTTTGTATCTTCCAAAGCATATGTGTGAACAGATAACTGCATATCTCTTTGAGCACACCTTTTAGTTACAACAATTAATCATTTCCAACACATCCAATGCTCTCTTGCAATCTTCTCATACTGAGTTCTTATTATTTATGATTATTATTTTATTATCTTATGAATAATATTTTACTACTTTAATTTTAATATAAGACATAATTATTAATATTTTGTAATCTTTGTTTTTATTATTTTTTTACTTCTATGATTATTTAATATTTGTTATTTATTATTTAGTAATATATTACAAGATTCAGTTTAACTTAATTTAATTCAATTATATATAAACACTATTATTTTTATTGCAAAGTAATAATAAAGACATATATTGGAAAGTGTGTTAAGTCTTTTGGTAATATTGCAATAAATATAAGTATATAACATTTGAGATTATAAGTTATCACTTTTAGGAACGTGACTTAAATACTTTTTTAATATCAAAAGGACACACTTATTTTTTCAATATTGTTTTTTCAAAAAACATGTTTTTCCATCTTGTTATAAAGTCATTATTTTAATTAAATAATAATAATAATAATAATAATAATATTAACCATAATAATAATCATATCAATAACCATAATAATAATAATAATAATAGTAACAAATATTTTTAATGTTTACAAGTAAAATATATATTTATACTTATCCATGCGATTGAAAATTTACTTTTATTATATAATCAGTTAATCTTTATTATATAATCGCTTAAACATAAATATTGAACTTCAAATTTTTTTAACTTATATATTAATATGCATTTTTGGTAAAGTGTAAAGCAATTAGGTCAAATTTAAGTAAATAGAACACTTAAAAAATATAATTAATTTTGCAAAATAAAAAATAATTTTGACCTTCATATATACTTATATATCTATCAACTTAAAGAAAACTTTAATTGATTTTGGGAAATTCAAAATTCATTGTTTGATAATTTGATAAACTAAAAAGTATGTTTTTTTTTTAATTTAAATTAAGCTTCTTAAGGAAGCTTTGTACAATGTCCAACACTGTTACGTTCTCCATCATTAATTATCAAAGTAAAGTGTGCATGTTCTTGAAATGATTACCAAGTTCTTCTTTTTTTGTCTTTAGGATTTGAAATGAGCATTTTGTATTATTTGTTGACTCTAAAATTTTAATTTTTTTATTTATTTTTATATTTATATTAATGCAAAAGTCCAACTTCAAATTTGTATTGGTAACTGAAAAGTCCAACCACATGTCAAACCCTCATATCTTGGTAATTGTAGTCCACATTTAATTGTTATGTTGACTCATTCCTTCTTCATGCTTTCGAAGAAGACATATCTTTTTTAGATAATGATATTTTGACCCCCTTTTTTTGACTCAATTCTAACTAGAGATGTCAAAATGGGTTTCAACCCGTGAGCCAACCCGGCTCACCACGAGTTCGAGCCGGGTTGGGTTGAGAAAAATTCAACTTTTTTAAAAGTGGGTTGAACTCAACCCGGCTCACTTAACCCACGGGTTAAACGGGTTCGAGCCGGGTTGAGGATGGGTTGACTCACTTAACCCACCAACAATATTTTACAATGTTTTTTTAATTTTTTTTAATAATTATTTATTATTTCTAATTATATAGGTTCACAATTTCATATTTTTAAATGTTAGAATGTTGCTCAGTAATATTTGAATAATTTGAATGTTTTATTGAATAACATGATAGAAAATGTGTAATATTAACCATGTTTTCTTGGACTATGTAGACATTTTCTTGAAACAATTCATCATATATTGGTGGTGAGCAAGATGAAAATATTGGTTCTTGATTTTATTGTGATTGTCATCTCATAAATTGTTCAAAAAATTATTTAAATATTTGAATACTTAAAAATAAATACATAAATAATTTTTTTATTTGGGTTCCCACTTAACCCACCAACCCGTGGTGGGTTGAGCCGAGTTGCAAAATTTCTGACTCACCATAAAGTGGGTCAGGTTGGGTTCACTCATTTTCAACCCGGCTCATGGTGAGCCAACCCGTGTGAGCCGGGTTGGCTCACTTTGACATGTCTAATTCTAACCCATTATTCCAATCACCCTTAGATCATCACATCACATAAAAAAATAAAAAATAGATAAATAAATGGTGATTAAAGTGATGAGTTAAAAGTGGGTCAAAACATTATTATTCATATTTTTGTTCAGGTTGAGAGTCACAAAATTAACATCAATATCAAAGTTCTTTACAATATATTATAATTGGAAAATATGATATTTTATTTTTTTATTTTCCAAATTATGAAAATATGTGTTTAAAATACATTATTTAATGATTAATGCTCAAATGTTGGTTACGTTTTAATATTTGATTTTATTTTACCATATTATGAAAATATTACTTTCAAATAAATTACTTAATAATTTTCGGTTACTTAATGGTTACATCGATCTAATCAACTAATTGAAATTTATTATATAATCTTTAACTTTAAATACAAAAGATAGGTACATACGATGCAAATAAAAGTATTATTAAATTTTATAACCAAAAGAATAAATATAAAATTTTCCTTCTACAAAATATATGTATTAGTTGAACATCGCACAACATACCAACCATTATGATTTTTTTGGACTCGGTGAACATTGTGAAAAATCAATCAAATTTTCACATTCGACTTACTTTATCTAGATTAAGTAAATAAATAGAATTTTGAAAAAAAAAAAATGAAACTATGATGCCTGGATGACATCTTCCTCATAAAAACTAAAACACCAAAGCCAATAAACTCTAGGAAAGAATCAAACTAGATTTTTATTCAATTTTTTAATATACATAATGATCATGCATGTAATCATAATACTAAGTGTAAAATTTTATTTAAAAAACACCAAAGTATTATATAGTAAGAAAAATAAATCTTAATACATATTTTTAATTTAAAAATAATAAAAATTAAATATATGTTATAATACATAATAATAAAAATAAGAATAATAATATTTAATAATAATATAATAACATATTACCACTAATATAATAATAATAATAATAATTAAAATATAGTGTAAAAAATAAATAAATAACCGAATAATGACACTATAAATAAATTAAAAATAAATTAAATATTAAAAAAACATATCCTTTACAATTTATTTTATGCAATTGTATTTTAAAACAAAATCAATTATTAAGTTAATTATATTATTTACAATTTCTTATTTTAAAGTAAAGTTTGTAAATAAAGTTTGAAATATGAATTTGTGCTAAAACTTAACAATTTTACCATATGAATTCACTAGACGAGTTCATTCTACTATTTATATATTTTTTTCACCGTTTTGTATCTCCAAAGGAAATGATAATATTAGTATTAATATTGGATATTCATTAACTTTCTTTTCTAAATTTTAATAATAATATTAATATTAGAAATTTATTTTTAAAATAAAAAAAAATATTACAATTTTTAAAATACTAATAATATATATGTTCACACATAGACTGGGCCTCCATATAAACATTGTAATGTTTGGTTAAAAAATTTTAAAAATTGTACTTGGGTGATGTATTTTATAAATTATAAATTATATATTTTCATATTAAAGTAATATTTTCTTTAGTTTGTGGTTGTTTAAGGAGTTGTTATAAATCTGTGAAAAATTTCAAGATCAACAATTTTTATGTTACACTTGGATTTTAAACTAAAGGAAGAGGGACATTACATTCTAACAAAATTATTTGGTTCTTTTATCTTTTGATTATTTATCTCTTAAATGTTTATAAATTTAGCCTTTTCAAAATAATAATCATTTTATTTTTAAACATGAATGAAAATATTTTTAATGATTAAAACATTTATTTTTACAATCAATTATTTAATTTGTTTTCAAAAAAATTGTATTATAACCAATTAATTCCATCAATTGTTTTGAATTTTTTAACTATGAATGGATTGTTTTTTATTCCATTATTTTTGAAATCTTTTAAATTTATACATTTTCAATTAATAAGTATATGATTAATTTTTAAATATTTGTTATCAATTAATTGATTTTATTAATTATTTTAAATCTATTTAATTATGAATGAATTTTTTGAGTTTATACATTTTAATTTTATTTTTCATACATGTATTCTTACATTTATTTTAATATTAATAAAAATATTATTTTTATTTTAATAAATATGTATATAGTGTATTCAAACCTTTTCTTTAATTATTAATAGATATTATTATTATTATTATTGAGAAATTTAATATATAAATATGGTACTTATATATCAAAATTTATTATCTCATTAAAATTATTTTTTATAAAATTATATATAAAATCAAACATATGACAACAAATAAATAGTATATATGTATGGATAAAAGATTTACTATTTAAATCATAGATATATCAATTAACTTTCGTTTATTTTATAAATTGTTTTAAAATTATTATTGAATCACTTTGTTATTATTAAATAGAAAGGAAAACAGATAAACTACATTTTGATAATAATTTTAAAAGATAAGTTATAATTTAAAATTTAAACTATACAAAAAGAAGTAATATTTTTTTTAATTAACATTTATAAATTTAAAATTTAAAATAGAAAAAAACTGATAAAAATATATTAACAAAATTTAAATTTAAAATTCAATAAAAAATAGAAAAACGATTAAAAAAGAAGAGTCCACCTAATAAAGTTTTATTTTAATATAATATATAACTTAAAATTTTAATCGTAAATTTTAATTCCTATATTCCAAATATTTAATTTTATACAATTATTAGTATAATATCTTACTACTATTTCTGGTATTATGAAGATACACCTCATTAATAATTTCATATACTCAATATTACCAAAATCTATATTTATTATTATCTTCATAAATACATAATTATAACAATAATTATACATTATTTCTCTTAACACAATTTTATACAAAAAAACCATGATATTTTTGTAATAAACCACCAAATGTAGACCAACTATAAATACTAATAAATATGATAATAATGTATAGATAATTGACTTCAAACTATTTAATAATATTTCATGAAATTAAAAATATAGTATGTGTTAATAGGTATTTTATAGATATTTTATAAAAGAATATAATAAATTTAGAAATAATATGTATGTATTTAATAATAATTCCATTTAAAACTAATTTGTTGTTATAGATTAAAATTAATTTATATATTACTAAATGTTAAATATACACAAATAATAATAATTTTAATTAAAAATTAATAATTTAAGTAGGAAAAAAATAAAAAGCGTAAGATGATAGAAGTTGCACCTCATTATCTAATTTATTTTTCTCCGCATTTGATTAAAATATATTTTACAAGTTAAATTTCTGAATCTTCTTCATCCTTCTTAAAAAATTTATGGTATTCTCTCTCCTCTTAACCCTATTACATATTTCTCTTTTATCTATGCATAAAAGTGTGTCGCCCTTTCCAAGAAGGTTATTTCTAGCACGCATAACAGGGCAAAATGTTGCTACTATGGTGTTAATCATTGTTTTTTAAAGCCAAGGTAAAAGAACTACTGCATCATAGTCTTTATTTCTTTTCTGACTTTCAAGGAATATAATATTCTCTTGACAATGGTTCTTTAAAATGTTATCTTATTTTATTGTAGGGTATCAATTTATTATGTAGTCAATTACTTTCGTTTCACATGTTAGAAATGTTATCGAATATGTGAATATTATTTGGCCCTTAGACGTACGGGAATGAAAAATTAATTGTTTCAGGTAAAAAAAAAAATTGTCGCACCATGGTGTCCTATTTCTTCTTTCACTTTTAAGGAAAACTACAGGAATGGAAAATTAACAGTTTCAGGTAAAAAAAAAAAAAATTGTTGCACCATGGTGTCCTATTTCTTCTTCCACTTTTAAGGAAAACAATATTTTCCTGACATTGGTTTCTTCATGTGAAGCAATGAATGGATTGACAAACATTGAAGTGTTTTTGGAACCTAATCTAAGAATCATAAGATTCATGGAAGACATGGACCAAGTTGGTGACCTTTTTCAAAGTGAAAACATAATACTTATTGGTGATGAATCAATTCCTCCCAAGATAATTTCCCAGAGGTTTAAAGTCAATCTATTATATTTTTCTTGACCAACATAGTCCCGATTAATCTTTTACATGACATATAATTCAAATTTTATTATACTACTTTCTGTCATTTTTTATAATGGATCTAGACCATGTCATGAAGAGGTATAGGATGATATAATAATTTGGATAATGATACTCTAACCTGGTTTTTTTTACCTGGTTTTTACCCGCCTACGTGGCAGTCTCACGTGGATAAAAAAAATTGTTTTTGAATAAAAGAAAATGAAGGGAGGAGGTGACGCTTCTGACAGTTTTCTGATGGAACTGCTGGAGAGAGAAAACGTCCTGCGGTGTGCGTGAGGAGCCAACACGCGATCTCGAACTCACTTACCCAAAGTTTTAATTTTTTTCACTCACTGAACGCTTTTCTCTGAGAACGGCCGAACCAGGTCTGAACCCACTCGAAGCGGTGCGGTGCCGTCAGCTTTTTTAAAGTGGAGATATTTTCACTCAACCAGTTGGTAGCGGAAGCAACACCAAAAGAAAAAAGCAGCAGTGGAAGAAGAGGTAGAGTGAGGAGGGTTGGTGCAAAAAATTGAATTCGTCGTCATTTGCACGTTGTTCGTGTGCCTGCTCAAAGGTGGAGGAAGGAACCCCTACAAAAAATCCGAACTTGGCAAGGGAAGTAGCCGTAGATCGAGGTTGACGTCCGCGGTTCGTTTTGAAGGTTGTGTTTTCTTTTCGCTTAAAGCAATCGCGTTCGTGCATGATCTGATTTCATTAAATGAGTTTTATATTGTGAATCTAGGGTTTGGAGGATTATTTTTTCGTGTCCAAAACTGACCGTTGTGTTTTTTTTATCAATGCAGAGCAATCACCCGGGAGGTGGAACGATACATAATTTGTTTCGTCGTTGTTCATTTGTTCGTTGTGGTCCCCTTGCATTCATTTAGGTATATCTGTAGTTGTTTTATT
>Ga0099822_1010920_pt1 | contig 11194 bp, 4 predicted proteins | sample CowpeawhiteBW_FD_76839 | JGI IMG/M metagenome (GOLD analysis project Ga0099822, IMG submission 76839) | Root nodule microbial communities of legume samples collected from California USA - Cow pea white BW | ecosystem: Host-associated > Plants > Roots > Nodule | place: USA: California | collected... | reverse complement strand
TGGTGAAAGTATGTTTAATTGTATGATAAAGATGTTGATTGGCTCTAGCTTACCCTTTTCTTGTTGGTTGCCTTGTATGTCGTGTTTCTATCTTTGCGATGATCATCAATTTATTGATGGGAGTAGACACGAGGGATCATCGTGGTCATCAGGGAGGAGGCGACTCTACAGTTTAGTTTTCTTGGGATATCTTAAGGGCTACGACCTATGTATTTGTCAGTCTTTTATATGCTAGTGTTCCAGCAAACTTTTTGATACTCTTTTATCTCTTGTGGCATCGTGGTGTGCCTTATTGTGTAAGGTCTTACGTTTAAACTCCAGAACTGCACTGTTATATTATAATCATGTGACGCTTCCTTTAATTACGCTCATTAATTAATTGAGACGTTACAATATTTAAAAAAAATTCTCACATCTTAAAAAAAAGTCAAAGATTTTTTTTTAACAATTAATAACTTGTAAAATAACATACTTTTTTTTTTATAAATATTTATACCTAATCAACTTTCAACTTTTTTTTTTCTCAAATCCATAAAAACTTATAATGACAAAAGAACACTTTATTTAGAAGATCTGAAAAAAATAGTTAAATAATTTAAATATCCATAAATACAATATAATAGTAATTTATAATAAATATTTTATCTATTAAGTGAAAAAATAAAGTAGCATCTTGTAATTGTAAATATTTTTAAAATTATATTTATTAGAATTGTTTTCTTATTTATAAGAATTAAACCCATGTTAAAAAAAATGATAAGGAACGTCTTATTGAATCAATTGGGTATACTCTCTTAATTTTATACGAATTGTTAATACAGCAATTAACAAAAATAATATTCATAAAAATATAAATTACTGAGTATAATTATTTGTAAGAGAGAGACTAAATGTTTCTTTAACGTGTGAGAGTCGTCACTCAATCATGTCTGTTGTTTATGGTCAAAACAAGTCAAATCTGTACACCATGTATGACCTATTTGGTCAATCAATATTATTAATTATCATAATTATAAAAATAATACAAATTAATTATTTTTAAAACAATTATTAATTTATTTAGAATAATTTAAAGAGGTTAATAAATATTAATTAAAAATTATGTTTGAAATAATTTAAAGAGGTTAATAAATATTAATTAAATATAACTTTATTTTAATCTTTTTATTAAATTGGCAGTTATAATATATATTTATATTTATTAAATTTCAAAGTATATGGGAATGGTCCCTCTCAAACTAATACTATTGATTGATATATTAAAAAAAATCTATTTATCTGTCATATACATTATCTTTGGTGATTTTTTTTGTACCACATTTTTTTTTGCCGTCTAAACAATTCGAGCCGAAACTTAATTTTGTTGGAATAAATTGTATGTTGATAATTTTATATGTAAGATCCTTTTACCTAATTTAAAATAAATAAAGAAATTAGTTTATTCAGATAGTGACATTAAATTTATTAAAAAATATTTTATAAGTTGTTTTCTCGGTAGAAAAAAAATCATATTTGAATTTGTTAAATAATCACATAACTTTTTCCTCCTAAATATACACCAAGATAATAATGGTTAGCAATTTCACCCATGCTCACATAAGAAAAGAAAAACTTGCAACATTATTATCTATTAACTAAAATATTGTAAAGTGATTACAATACATTTTTTTTATCTCTTTTTGAATATCAAAATTTTTCAAAAAGATTTAATCAATACAATTCTCGAACATTAAATACTCGAAATAATATTATAACAGTGTTATTAAACTCAAACACAAACTGATAAGTCACGTGAAAGATTCATGCATCACATAAAAAAAATGCAAAATAAATTCGTCAATAATTGTTTATTAATTGCCAGATTGTTTGAAAAATCTATTCAATACTGATCTTCAATATTAAATACTAAATATAATTGGCTTACTAAAGTGGGATATTACTACACAAATCAAGTGAAGGATTCATGAATCATGTGAAAAAGCAAAACATATACTCGTAAAAATCTAAAGACAATAAATATCTTAAATAAAAAAAAACCACTTTCTTTGTCGTTTCTAAAATTAATACAATATTAAGGTGTTTTTACGAATTACTTTCTTACTTTCTGACTATTTTTAAATTAATTTTATATTTATACATTTCTTATAAAAAAAAGAAGAAACTTTAAAATAATTGTGTTAGAATAAAATTTCATTATATTTTACTAAGAAATCTTGTAAGAAGAAGGTTCACTCGTGATTATTAGCTTTTTTTTTCTGAAACATTAAATAATGCAACGAGAAAATGAATAAAAGCTGAGAAAGAGAACCAAATCACACACTGCAAGATTCTCTTTTTCTCATTCTTCTTCTTCATCATCATCGTCATCTCCTTCTCCGTGTTCCGAAAGCGAAGGGAAAAAGAAAACAATCACTCATGATAACGAGAAGCACCTACACCATTTAGGATCACCAGAACCAGAGAAAATTTCAAGGGCCACTACTTTTTCCTCTTCCCATTTTGCCCTTGATTTTTCTCCACATTTTCCATTCCACCCCACCCCATAACCATACACAAACAACAACCACAACAACAACATCGTATTCACAATGTTGTGTAAACTCGTTCCTGTGCCGCGCAAGAAAAAACCCGGTTCGAACCCGGTTTACCTTAACGTCTACGATCTAACACCGATTAACGGTTACGCTTATTGGCTTGGCCTCGGAGTTTACCATTCTGGCGTTCAAGGTAACCGACCCAGTTACCGTTTTTTTTTTTTTTTTTCCAATTCATCTTCCTTTTCCATCAAAGGGATTGGAAGGAAATTCGGTTGCTGGGTATTGCCAATTTTTAATTCAGATCCGTGGAATTGGTTTATGAGTATAAAAATTAAATTTTGTCGATGGAATTTAATATGGGCTGTGTAATGTTAATTTGAAAATTGTTCATTGCTGCATTAAGGATCTTAAACAATATGAACTTATCTATCTTTTTGAGAAATTAACCGAAGGGTGTATAGCTTGTTGGGTTGGTTGAATTTTGCTTTTAATGCAATTTTAGTGTAATTGTTAATTTTGTTATTGAAGGGTGGATTCAACTGAATTTTGAGTTGGGGAAAATACTGAAACTACACTGATGATGAATGTTCATTCTTTTTGTTGTTTTGTAATGTACTAATACCATGGGTGGTGTGTTTTCTTGCTGTGATGGTTTTCGGATACTTAGAGAGTGGTTTAGTGACTTCAATTTTTGTTGTTGTTGTTGTAGTTCATGGGGTTGAATATGGATTTGGAGCTCATGAACGTGACACGACTGGGATTTTTGAAGTGGAGCCTAGACGGTGTCCTGGATTCACCTTCAGGAAATCGATTTTCATTGGATCGACGGATATGGGGGCGAGGGATGTTCGTGAGTTAATGGAGAGGATGGCTGAAGACTATTCTGGGAACACCTACCACCTTATCCAGAAAAACTGCAACCATTTCTGCGATGATGTTTGTGTCAAACTAACGGGGAAGTCCACCCCTCGCTGGGTCAATCGACTTGCTAGACTTGGTAAGGGATATTTGCTTTCTCCATCATATTTGTATAAGTTGATTCTTCACTCAGGTGTTCATGTGGTTCCCCAGATGTTCTAACAATTTTGACACAGATTTATTTAGTCTTGAATTCTTTGCTTCAGAAAAAGATCTTGCTTTGAGGGATCAGTGCGCTACCCCACCTCTAGAGTCTAAGATGACACATACCCTTTTCATCTTCTTTCAAAATTCAAGTAATATAAGCTCTTTACAAGAGGATTTGCTTTTTGCTTTTCACATATCAAACATCACCAACCAATATCCAGACATACATGGTTATGACTTAGAACTTGAGTGTCATGTTTCAGATTAATGTTTGTTTTATATTTCTGTTTTTGGGTTCTAATTACACTCTTAACTTATTGTTGGATATGAATAAAACAACTGAATTCCTTTTTGGGTTGATGATCATTTACTTCAAATGTAAAACAGGAGAGTTTTTTGCAATTATGTATGTACTTGTTTTGTCAAAAGTGAGGATGCAAATGTCTTGTGTTCCAATGCTGCATCTTGTGAAAAAGAAGCATTTTGTTGATTTCTAATGGTAGGTTTTTCTTCTGAATATGAAGGTTTTCTCTGCAACTGTGTTCTTCCACCCAGCCTAAATGAAACAAAGGTTCGCCAAGTTACATTAGACAGGGTTCAAGACGGAGAGAAGAAGAAAGTGAGAACGCATTCCAGCAGGTACGAGGCTTCACCCAAACCTCCATTGTCTAGTAGCCGAAGACACTGCCTTCCTCCATCTTCTGTAATTAATGCTTCTCCGTCCTCAACCATAACAGTAAAGTAAAGCTTCGATGCGTTCCTAAGTCGATGTCTGAAATATAGGCTGTTAGAAACCGAAGATGAGCAGAGAACCAACTTTTTCTTCTGCTCCATCTCTCTGTTCTGCTGTATATCTTTAATTGTGTGGCAATGGAAAAAAAAAGTGAAATGGTTGCGTTGTCTATTCTTTCTTCAGTGAACAGAAAAGGGTCTTCATATCTAGATTTTTGAGATACGTATTGTTGGGATTTTATCTATGTTAACTGCTGATGTAGAAGTAGAACATAGAAATGTGTTCAATGTGTAAAATACAGTAAATGAAAAAGAGATGGTGTGTGTGTTTGAGAGCTACTTGCTAGCATTAACAAAGCCCAAATTTGTCAACTTTAGATGGTGAATATAATCAGGGTTCACAATCTGCATGTTTTTCAACAGTGATGTATATGTGTTGAAGAGACCAAAATAGCTTGAAATATGATGATAACTTTGCTTTCTGGTAACACTCAAATCCAAATTAGGCCTTGGATTGGACCTTCTAAATTGTACGATTGTTCTGAGAAAATTTGCCCGGATTTGTAGGTTGATGATTGGTGGTTAATAAAATTGATAAAAAAGAAGTCTTTTTAGTTCTTATATTTTCTGCTAAACTTGGTTAATGCCCCTATACTTTTATGTCAACAAATTTCGTCATCAAACTTTGAAAAACATGTCTTTCTATGAAGTGATCATGTTTTATAAAGTTAGCAGAAACTAAAATCACATGTTTTTTAACACTACGAGGGTAAAGTACAAGAAATTTGATCACGATTAACCAAAACTAACAGATGAAGAAGAACACGTTTTTTCCTTAAAACAATTGTGAGTAGAGAGATAGATGCAGCTAAAAGTTAGCTTCCAGCTGAATTAGGTACCATTTTTGAAAGCTGGATTTGTCTTGGCATCCGAGGAGAGATAATGATGTGTGTGCATGATCTCTGAGGTTTTGGTTTCTGTGCCTATTAGCTTTTGATGATGTTGAGTTTGCGAATAATCACATATGAGTTGGCATGACATAAATGGCTTACCAATAATGAGTTGGGCACCCCATTATATATATATTACGAGTTTGGATCTTCTCTATGATTGCATAGGGCAATGCTATATTCTCTTCCTAATCTTCTTATACATTAATTAAAGAAAGCACTGAATGAAAAATTAAAGCATTTATCACCCTCAAAAAAAGCACTTCATTCTATAGTAAATTCATAACAAAGGAGTTAGTATATATAGAAGTATTCAAGTGTGTGTGGATTTAGGGTTTAGAATTTTAAAATAATGGGAAAAGAACTTGACATGAAGATTGCAAGAAATGAACTTGACTTGAATGAAAAATAAAATAAAATTAGAAAATGGAAAGGGATTAGAATATTTATTAGCATGTTGTATTTGGGGGTGTGGCAGTAGTGTAAAGGATAAGCAGCGTATTATTCGGTTTCCCATGCTTTGTTTGGACATGCATGACATGATATGCTAAACGTTGCGTGAAAGCATAACAACCAACAACCCTTTTTCCTTTCTTTTTCATTTCTAAATCATGTCCTCACATGTCATCTTCTTCTTTATTCATTCCTTCCTTACTCTTCTCGAGTAAGAATCCAACTATGCAAAGCTATTAGGTGAGTGTTTGATTTAATGTTTTAAGTTCTAAATCCACGTTTATAAAATATTCTAAATATCCAATTTGGTCAATGATATGTTGAAACCCTAATTCATAGCTTCTTGTTAAAAGCCTTTCCCATCATGCATATGTAAGTCTTTCCCTTCTTAAAACTCTTATACGATTCCTTTCATATAGGTATAAGACCCAATTGAATGGGACTTTAAGATATATAAATGGATCATTGCATAAGTTGTACATTTATGTCCTTTTTTAGATTTTTTAAAAGAATCACTTGCATAAACTCAAAGTTCTTATAATTTTTTTTTGTCTTTCTTTATCCCTGTATAAACCATTATGCTTCAAAATTAAGGTTTTAAGTTTAAGATATTATTGATGTTAGACAAACATATTAGTTTTTCATTAAGTTGCCTAATTTTGATTCTATGCAGCAATTTGACACAAAATACAAAGACGAAATCTATAGAAAAGTAATGATAGAGCGTAATAGAAAAAGATTATAGAAAGAAAGCTCTAGTTGTCAAATAAAGTGTTAATTATCTAACGTCGTTAATATATTTTTCTTCATCATTGCAAGTATTTGATCGATAGTTTTCGGTGTGCACTTTGAACTTCGTGAAATGGACATTGTTAGTAAAATTAACAAATTTCATCATGTTCTGACATTTTTTAATGGAGTTCCTTGTGTTAAAACATCACAAAATATGACAAAATCCAATAAACTAATGTGAACAAAATAATATTGTTATTCAAATTTTCACTACAATAAATTATTGTTTTATTTCCCAATTATTATATATAGATAAAAATGTATAGGTAAATTTTATATTATCACTATAAAAATTATGAGAATTACCAACGGAATTTTATCGACGGATGTATTTTTGTCAATAAATTTGAATTACCATGGATTTTGATATTTTAATTACTAACATAAAAATTTATCACTAAAATAGATTTCCTTTATCAATGAAAAAATTCGTCAGCAAAATCTGTCACTAACATAAATTTCAACCTTAAAAGGCTACGTCAGAAATAGAAGACGAGAAAAATAAGAGAAAAAGAAGAAGAGAAAAAGAAGAAAAAGAAGAAGGAAGAGGAAAATAGTGAGAACGAGGAGGAGATGCTGCAAAGGCACAATGACGGTGCAATGGTTGTGCGACGGTGGTGTAGCGATAGTGGATCAATAAGGGTGGTTAAGGAGAAAGAGAAAAGAAGGAAGAGAGAAGAGTGAGAAAATTGGGGAAGGAGAAGGAAGAGAAGGAACTGGCAACGACGACAGTGACAGTGACCATGGTGGTGGCAGCGATAGATTTATTGCAGGTTCCTCCTCTTCCTTCTCCTTCCCCACTTTTTGCACTCTTCTTACTTCCTTCTTTTCTCTTTCTCCTTAATCACCTGCATTATGCTACCATTGCGTAAACCTGGCAAGTATTGGCCTCACAACTACGTATCTCCATTCATAATGAAGAATCAAGGATCACATAGTTCTTATAGAAAGATTATTCGGAACACTATTTTTAATTTTTTATTGACTTAATTTTTAATTCTAAAACCCCTTTTTTTATATTGTGGGTATTTTAAAATATTTGAAATGAGTGTCCTGCGATGCGAGTGGATAAATAGACACTAAAATAAAAATAATTTTTCATTTTTCTTAAATTGTTTATTATATTTTTTTATCTTTTATATTTTTTAGTATTTAAATGCCATTATTTTGAATAATCAATTTCACTTTTCAACATGGGTTTGTAAAAATGTGGATTTAAATTAAAAGAAAGGCAAAGATGAAATAAAAATAATGACAAGTGCAAAATTAATAAAACGCATGGTGTTAATGTGCAATAGGTGTAATATTGATGAAAAAGATTGGTGACAGAGGGAGAATGATGAAGATTGGGACGTAGTATTGTGCCTCTAGACATGATGGGAAATGTTAAAACATGTGAACTTAAAACGCAGTACGAGAAGTAACAAACAGACCAATAATTCAATACATTAAGTGAGGAACTTACCTGTAGATGAACTTGCTCGAGAACCCACGTCACTAACAACCTTCCTCTCCCATTCGCGTTAAAGTGAAAAAATGACAAAATAGTATTATGAATTATGATTAGGAAAAGCGAGTAATATCCCTAATCCTCCTCCTTTTTTCCTATGATATTTCACCTAATTTATACACGCCATTGCAATCCAAATGTAATCTTACCCTTAATTACAATGAAAATAAAAAAGGAAAGAATTTATCGTGATGAAAATATATTATGGGAATCAAATCACAACAAAATTATAGCACAAAATCAAAACGTGATTAATAATTGATTCTAATTATTATAAGAGATATTATTTCTAATTATTAGAATCATATCACTACCTCCTTTATCTAGAGCAAAGGTGGTAGAAAAGCAAAAGAGTAAGGATAAGAATAGCAAAGAGAAGGTAGAAAAGCAAAGGTGGTGTGAGTATATAAAAAAATGGGCTAAAAATTAAAAATCAATATGTAAAATGAAAACACAAATGGAAGATGTCAAAAAAAGATTGGGCGTGATCAACAAAAACTTTTCTTTATTTAATATTTAATAATTAATATTTTTTTTATTTTTTGTTATTTATTTATTTCATTTTATTTTATTTCATAAGAGATTTTTATTAGGTAAGATGAAATTAGGTGTTAACAAAAAGCAAAATATGTCTATGGTTTACTTTTATTATGCTTGTATGATGATAAAATGAGAAAAGAAGGAGTTGAGCATTTGCAATTTCTAAAAAATGGCAAGTGTACTATATAAGTTACAGAAATAAAGTAGTGACTTTGTTGGGTCACTTTGTGAAGAAACCTTCTTGAGTACTACCACGCAATACAACCCTCTTATGCCGCACAAAGCCATGCAAATGTTGGAGAAGGCAACTATGTCGTTCTTGGAAAATGATAGATAATGAAGATAATAAAAATAATATTGAGAAATCATGTGAAAATTGAAGGTGACATGGTGAATTAGATTATTTTTATAATATTTTATTTTATGCTGATTAGTTTTATTCTTCTTCAAATTATAAAAGAGTGATATGGAATATTATTGAATGCTTTGCTTAAGTTCATTCTCTCCTACTCTCCTTTCTCTTATTGTTACAAAATTATTTCTCTTATCGAATGCATGGACTTTATATAATGATATTGAACTAATTTAAATTTGGAAAAAAATATTTCTCTCATCTGAATGGCTTTTAAAAGTAATATCTCGAAGAAATAATTTTTTTTTAAAGAAACATTTTAACGGGAGTTGAAAATTTAGCTTCTCTAAATTATAAAAATATTACTTATAAAACATAATTTTATTCTAATTAAATAGGCTTAATTATTAGTAATAAATTAATGATTTTAAAGTAATATTATTTGGTTTATTTTTAGAATCATATTCAAATAAAAGTTTTTCGGAGCATATTTTATTAAGTTTCCTAAAATTGTCAATAAAATTTACCGACAAATTTTTAACTGTCGGTAATTTGGTTTACCGACAGATTTTGACTATCAGTAATATCAATTTTTCTTGTAGTATATGTTCAAAAATTTACCTATACATTTACATTGGTACACAAATATTTATCATGTATTTTTTTTTTCATATGTAATTCAAAGTCAATTGATTAAGGATTAAATTTACATGTAAGTTTGGCGCTTTTAGATGGGAACACTTTTGAGGAATTTTGATTGTAGGTATTTGTTGTAGGTGACATCAATTATCTTGTGGTGGAGGTCAAGTGGGACAAGTCACAATTAAATCGTAGCGCTCTAGTTGTTATGCTCTTAAGTAAAAAGATTTGCAGCCTAACTAACAGTTATACCTTTTGGCCTAATGGTAAGCGTTTGATCCAACAATTGGTATCAGAGCCAAGGTATATAATGGTCTCTAAGTCAGTGGTGTTTTTTACCCCAATAAAAAATACTCTAAGCTTGTATTTGACTTTTCTTATACTTTTGTAGTTGAGTGTTGTGAGATTTGGGTTAAATTTTTGCTTTGGAGAGTGTGAGTGTACTTGGGGTCAAAGAGCATGGGAGAGTAGTCTATATGTTGTATAATTTTTCACATAAGTGTTATTCTCTGCTTGTCATTAAATAACAGGTCGTGATTTTTCGCTGATTTTGGGGTTTCCATGTTATATTCTTATGTTTCTTGTTTTTATGTTATTTATTTATTTGTGGGGTGATTCTTAAGGATAAAAACAATAATGTTCTTAATTGATGATGCATTTTTCGGAACAATATTTACAATCTTACTTATAAGTAAACTAAATTGTTACTTACATATGGATTTACATTTTTTTAACTAAAACTAATCAATAAATTAAACTTCAAATTTTTCGTTATGTAAGGAAAACACGATTTCTAACAAAGCTTATACACATTTGCTAAATTTTTCTTTCCCACTTTTGTGTTTCTCACGAGCCTTTTTAAGTTTCCATTTTCACTACCACAATGACCTTGGCTCTCTCCCCCATTGAAATTGAGCATTGTCTCATCACCTCATCTCGCTGTAAATACAAAGTTGAACTTCTATCTATCTCTCCTCACTTCACTACATCTCCCACACTGACCTCATCTCTTGTTCCATTATCTCAAACACATAATCTCTTCCTCCTTGAAGAATGTTTATCATAGATGCTCATCTTGTAGTGATCTCTTTGTGTTTACATAACAAATTCTTTCAAGTCTTCATTGAACCCCAAACAAAAAAATCTTGAGCCTAAAAATTGAAAGGTATAAACCTCTAATATTGGAACTCAAACCCAAATGGTATATTTTTATGTGTCAATCTATCTGTTCTTTTTTTAATGTAAAACAAATTTCATTTACGTTATTCGTAGAGGTTATTGGTGGGGAAGGTTTCTTTAAGATAGGTGATGGCTTCTTCTTGTCTCCATTGAAGCTTGCATGAAGAATGGAGGCTCCATGGATGGTGTTGGATGCGGAAGCATGAAGGAAAGAAGCTTAAGGTGTTTGGTTTGGTGTAGGTGAAAAGATTCTTAAAAGAGGTGAGGCCAACTCCTAAGGAAGAATACTAGAGTAAACTAGAGAAGAGTTTACTCTAAGGTGAGCTCAAAAGAGATTTGTGCACAAATTTGGGCAGCAATTCATTTCTCAATTTCAAGCTCAAAAATACATCTCCTAAGCCTTCTATTTATAGGCTAAAATGAGACCAAGGAGTCTCCAAAAAGT
>Ga0099822_1010919_pt1 | contig 11194 bp, 4 predicted proteins | sample CowpeawhiteBW_FD_76839 | JGI IMG/M metagenome (GOLD analysis project Ga0099822, IMG submission 76839) | Root nodule microbial communities of legume samples collected from California USA - Cow pea white BW | ecosystem: Host-associated > Plants > Roots > Nodule | place: USA: California | collected... | reverse complement strand
TAAATATATATATATATGTATATATATATATATATATATATATATATATATATATATATATATATATATATATATATATATATATATAGTTTAGAAATTGAGATTAAGGGTAATTTAATTTTTTTTTTTCATTTTTAGGAATATTATTTTAGATAAAACTGTAACAAAATTTTAAATTTTAAAGTGAACAATATTTTAAATATAATGATTGACATTATCTAATTATACCAGAAAACAAAATATTAGTATCGTATGTGAAAAGAAAATGATTTTTATTAGTCTCTATCGGAATTATTATTGTGATCTTCAAAAGACATTATATTTTGATTGATAATAATAATTAAATTAATACTTATCAAGTAATTATATAACTAATATTGATTTTATGTAATCCATTGTGATTAATGAAAAAGAAAAGAAAAAAGAAAAAAAAAAGAATAGAAGGTATTATTGAGTGGGATTGGTGAGAAGAGGGGAGTGGGCATTGGGGAGCATGACAGGTAAGTGATAGTTCATTCATCCACACAATTTTTCATTTTTTAAAAAATACTAATAATTTTATAACATTACATAAATTAGCATATGATTAATCAGATGGGAAGTGTGTAGTGTAGTGAGAGTGAGGGCATACGTGGGTCCCGCATGCTCCACCCTGCACGCAATCACGGACTCCACGGCCCTCACAGCTGGCACGCCGCGTGGGTAAAACTTCCTTTGTACTCGTCTCCGCCACGGGGCACCATCCCCTGCACCCGTCACTACACTAAAACCATGCTCCCCTATTTCCTGATCAATCCAACGGCCATTTTTCTTTGCACTTCTGTACACTTGCACCCGCGGTTTTATTCCGCTACATTCGATTACCTTAGTTCAATGCTGTACCCGCGTGTACACGTGGCGAAGTTATTGGGTTTGTACACATAAGCTGCTGGATGAGGACACGTGTCGTATTCGTGTCATTCTCCGACAAGAATTCTGATAAACGGGAACATGTGGGTTCCATCAATAATTTTAAAGTTTTGTTAGCAGTAATCACTGAACCGGGTCGACCGGCACGTGCGATAAATGCACAAACCGGATTTGGTCTTATTTCCGATCGTAATTTTAAGATCTAAATGCAAGAAATCTTTTTTGAAAAGGAAAAGTATATCCCACCGCACTATTTATATATTTACCTAATATTTCAGAATTCGGATTTTAGAAACGAGTTTTAAAACTATATTTTAATCCATCAAATTCTGATCTAGTTTTCCAATTATTTTAAATTAAAAATAATACTTAAAATTAGTTAACGAAAACAAATTATTATAATCATTAAATTAAAAATAAAAATAAATTGTTACATTATATGATTCTCTTTTTTTCTATCGTAATTGCACCTATGTTATTCCTATTTCTTTTATCAAGATAAAAAGAGAAATTAATTAACTTATTTTAATTTTTCACTTGTTTATTAACTATAATTCTCTACTTCTTTGTACCATTAAACACACTTTTGTATATAATAAAGATTAGATGAGAATGGATAGAATCTTTGATTCGCACATGTCCTGAATTATTGGATCTTCGCCTTGCACTCCCTCAACCCTCTTGCTTCACTCAGAAGGTGATAATCAAATTAATATTTATTTCACATTAAAATTTTACACATATATGTTCATAATAAATTTAATAACTATATGTATATACTTAATAATCTGCTGCATCACGCGCATAAAAAAAAATAGTAAGTCAAAAGAAATCATATGATGAGCAACTGGTAAAAAGGGAAAGTCTCCTCTTCAACCTCTTCGGAAATTTTCAGATTGAGTTTTGGTTATTATGGGAAGTATAGGGTGGAGTTCAACTTCAATAAGACTTTCTCACGCAGGAAAGTAAGAGCCTTAAAATAAGCGTGCAAAAAGAATTTTCCTTGTTTGATTAATTCTAAAATCAAATTTGTTCATATAACAAAAATGTCTTAGTTAAAAACAATTGTATACTTAAATTGTTCTTAACATCAATTTATAAGTTATATAATAGTATTATACATACCTAATTAATTTTTATTTAAGTAAGTTATTAATTTGAACAAGTTGACTTTTTTTTTTATATGTATGAACGAGTTTTATGTGATGGAGAACTCCAAGTCCAATATCTAAATTTAAATATTATCAATTTCTTATACTCTCTTAAATAGCGAGAGTTATTATCTTTGACAGACCACAATTCCTAGACTTAAGCTCCGAAGAATTTAGAATCATAAATTATGAACGAGTATAAGTTTTGACTTATCGATTACCTGAAATGAAGATATACTTCACAAAGAAAATGTTAAGATAATTATTAGCACGAATATCAATATCATATCGAAAGACATTAATCTTAACACATAGCTTTATTTGTGTACTTAGACAAACATTAACACTAACATATAACACGAATTATTTGAATATGTGAGTTTATTTTTGTACTTAAGTAAATATTAACATTGACGTATACCATAAACTATTTTAAAAGGAAAATCTTCATCTAAATAATAATAAAAGTTTACTTGGTATGTTTTATGTAGAACATATTATAACTCAATTTAAAGATAAAACTTAGTTTCCATTACACTCAAATTCAAAAATTATTAAAAGACGTTGGAATCTATTGTGATGATTGTTGTTAGATTTAACAACAATTCATTATATCATTACCAAATTATTTATAAATGTAATGCGGTTCACATTTGAGATTTTCCAACTTCATAATATGTGTTTAATTAAATTAAATTTTTTAACATATTACACTTTATAAAATTGTGTACCAATATAATGGTCCAGTTTCCAAAATTTACCCACAAAGTTGATAAAAGTAAAAATACCAAGCGAGATAATTTTAAAATCCGGGCAATGTATAAGAAAATGTGGACTGTGTTATAATTTGATGATATATTTGTTAGCCATGTTGATATATGTTTAATTTATAGCCTATAATTTAAAACCAAATAAATTAAATAAATATATTTAAAAAATTGTTCAATTAACCAATCTTATCACGATAAGAAATTCTGGCTTTATATAGTATGTGTCGAAACTGTCGAAAAAAAAAATACTACATGTGCTCATTATGATGGCAAAATAATAATAATAATAAAAAAACAAAAGCTCATGATTAAAACTATGGATTTATATCGCCTATATGATAATTGAATCCAAATTTTTTTTTTATGTGCCAATAAGAAAACGTCTGGACTCCAATTATGAAATGCACTTGAATCATTTGAGAAAGGACAAGGTTTAAAAATTTGTTTCATTGGAGGCATAAACAACATTATAATAATGAGATTTATTTATAGTAAGATGTGGTGTTGAGTTTGAAAGTTGAAGAAAATGTGATGTATATATATGGAGATGGAACAAGGTTGAAGTAGATTTAATTTAAGGGCATAGTTTCCTTGAATGGAAGGACCACACTCCATTTGAGCATTTGATATACCCTAAGAAGAAGATGAAGAAAAAGAAAAAAGAAGAAGAAAAGGTGCTTATAAGGACCCTTCAATGGTGGGGCACAAACGTTGAAAGCTATGTGTCTCTTCTCCAATGCCCTCAAAGTTGGATAAGTTTGACAAAAGGAATTGAATAGGGTCATGAAAAAAATTGAGTTTTTATTTGTTATTTATTTTTTTTGGGAACCCTAAAATATCCAGAAATAAAGTCAATCACAGTGTTGAAATGATGTCAGAATTCCACCAACCAAAATTACTTTACCTTGGTTTTTTTCTTATTCTATTACGAAATTTTGCCTTTATGTTTGGTTTTCTATCAAATCAAATCTATGAAAGACGTTGTAACAAATTGTGCCCTTTTATTTTGTCGGCAAGGTGTAGTGGTGGTGATAAACAATCTATTATGTGTAAGTGTCCAAAACATCATAATTTCTTCTGCAAAATTTTTATGCTTTGGCTATAACATGGAAAAAGAAAACCCATTAGCTATCCTTGTACCCAAAAGAATCTTGATTTCAAATCAACTTTTTCTTTTTACCTTATAATAAGTTAGGAGTATAAGTATCAATCCAAAGTTTGATGTTTAATAAAAATAAAGAAAATTAAGTGATATGTAAGAAAATAAAATTTATAAATATTAATTTTTAAAGTTTTTTGGTGTCATAATTTTAGATACATAAATTATCTTTTAAAAATGTAAACTTTTTTAATGTGGTATTAAAACTATTAAGATTTATTAAGAGTGATATTAAATCAGTTCATCACTTAACAAATAAATAATAATAAAAAATGAATTCTTTTAGAGATTTATTGAAAGAATTAAAATTAAAATTTAATTTCTATTATTTAACTATCTTATTGTTTGCCTTAAAAAGCTTAATTCATTCATAAAAATTTAGCAAAAATAATATATATATATATATATATATATATATATATTATGTTTATTTTATTTAGTTTGTTATTTCGTTTTCATATTAATTTAGCATTACCTTTTAAGGAAATAAACTCACCACCTTAGAAATAATTAACCCAAAAATTAATCCGAGTAACCATTTTCTCATAAATTTGTTAACTATTTTTAAAAATAAAATGAAATAAAGAAAAGTTATATCTTTTTTAAAATGGGGAAATTGTTCAATCCACTCCGACATTCAAAATTAACTAAGAAAGAAAAATCTCTCAATAACTCTTTTCCACATCTTCTTTAAAAGGCCTCAAGAGATAACAAGTTATATTGATTGGAAATTTCATTGTTTTGCATATCTATGTAGCCTATTTGTTTTCAATTGTTTGAAAATGTTCTATTTGAATGTATTAGAGTTTCGTAGAGCTTCAATTTGTGCTATTATTACTACTCATAGTCTAGAGAAAGAAATTACTAAAATTGAAATTGAATTGACAGAAATTAATAATACCCATTCTTTTTTTACTCATTAATTGCTGATACATGGAGGGATTAGGGTTCACTCTTGCCAATAAAGTAAAGAAGAAAATAAATATTCATACACACCAAACAAATATAAAGCACATGGTAGGAAAGGACATATATGTAAAATAATTTTTTAACAAGAATTATAAATGATTAAGGCAAAGGTTTCTTCTTCACCCTAAAATTTGATTAAACCCTTTAACAATGTAATTGTCCACTTTCAGTCCCTACATGAATACTTTTATATATCTTTGCTTTTAATTTCAGTTTCTATTACTCTTGTGATACTTAAATGGTTATAATAAGTGATGACATTATTTGAAATTTTGACTCGTCCTTGAAAAATAAAAGGAACAAGAATAATTAGGTTATTATACTTTTCATCAATTGAAAAATTAGGTGGCTAGGGTTAGGTTTTGGCGACTTGAAATTGCTAAAATTTAACATACCTTGGAGTTTAGTTAAAAAATAAATAAAAATAAAATTTTAATTTTGAATAGCGTTTGTTTCTTGAACATTGATTTTATTTTTATTTTTAATTTATATAATTATGATTATTGGGAAGGCAAAATGTTGACTGAATGAACATTAATTTTAGCCCGATATTGAAACAAAATATCCTAATTTTTTTTATCTCTCTTCTATCCACACTTTGACATCTTTGACTGTCTATTTCAGTTGCCAACACTCACTTATATTGATAATGTTGAATTTGGTAGGCTACATTACCCACTAAACCACTAAAAAATCACCACCCCAACCTAAATGCTCTCCCACTATTGTACATAACTTTCTCCAAATTTCCATCGTAAATTAATAAATTAATATTTGATGGGTACTTCAAGGAAGGATTCACATCAAAAAAATAAAAATACAATGGAATATAAATTAAATTCATATTATATGTATTCAATGTAAGACTTAATCTGATAATTGAATTCTCATCAAGTATTAGCCAATATCACCTTTAATTAACACTTAAAAAATTATAACAATATACTTACATGACCCAAAATATATTATTATTGTTTAAGACCAAAGAAATCCAATAAACATTAAGATTCGAGTATAAGATTCACATAAAATAATAATCTCCTTGAAACAAAAGGGTAATATATTTGAATATATGAAAATATATAAGCATAATCTTGTTATGATTTTATAATGTTTGCTATTATCTTCTGGGTACTAGAAGACCTCAAACAATGGAGGACCTACATGTACATCAGAGTTTGTAGGTGCATTCCTGATTTGTTGAAATTATTATCAAGTATTTGAAAAAAAAAAATATTTTGTGCCTCCTAATCTTATATATTTGAACCCCTTTGGACAATGTTCTATGATAGAGTTGTGTGTAGTTTAGGGTGTATAAATGTATCACTTGACTTGTCTTCAATAACTTAGAATCTTAGATTCGTCACTAGCCACGAAAGTGTATATATAAATATTCCTATCATCTTATAGTGATTTTTACTCATATTAATTTCTTATCAACTCGAGTGCCAAAGTCTTTGCAGGAGGAGTTGCTCATCTTTTTTGGCGATCGTAGCTCAAATACAGGTTGGTGGCGATCGTAGCCTGCAGAAAATGTATTCATTTTCATTAAATGTATATAATTAAAAGATATTTTAATAAAAATTTTGTGTATAAATGCTTTTGATAAGTTTAATACACTGTGAACTGGACCAATTAATCATATACCTAACTTTCAGCCATGAATTGGATTCTTGTGGAATGTCCTTTCTATTCATCAACTTGCATCTATAAAAAATGTTTGGGCAGACTTATGCCAATAATGACTAAATGTTAAAATTAAAAAAGCATTAATAACGACCTTATGTCACTAGATTGGAATACATTTTTTTATCCTAATTTACTTTAATTAAATTTTATCAATTTTATAAAATGGTTTCAAGGAAAAAAAAAATTGAAATAGATACCTATTATCTATTTTTAGAGGATTTTATGTGATGCCAATACAAATTGGGTTGATTTACTTAAGGTGTTTCTTTCTGCACCTCCATAATTTCTTCCTTCACCTCCGTTAACTTTTAAATTCTAGTTTTACCCCCTCTTCATTTTAATTTCCGGAATATATAATGCAAAAATATTTTAAAATACATAATCAGAATGTAAAGATTTATATTTTAAATCGTATTATTCAAAATATAAATTTTATATTACAGATTCTATAAGAATCCAAAACCAAAAAAAATTATTATGGATTCTTTTAGTTCATCACAAGCTACAGAAAAGAAGACACATGAAGTAGGGAAAGAGGAAAAAAAAAAGACTGTTCCTAAAAAGTTTCCCACAAATTAGTTCTGCTTTAAGACTTTTTAAGAAGTAAATTATTGGACATGCACACCCATCATTGAAACAAAAATTAAAAAAAAATATTGATTTTCATTTGCTATCCCCATTTTTGTATTATTTGATTTATTGTTTTTACTTTTTTTGAAGAATTTAATCCTGCGCCATTCAAATTGTGCAATTTTAATTATTTTATTAATTGGATTTATGGTGTTTAATGAAAAAGAAGATCTGTCCAAAGAAAAACACGCGTTTTTAGCAATGGTTATTAATTATGATAATGGATGAGTCTTATATGAAACTTTTGTTAATTATTGAATGATTTTACCATAAAAGTTGAAATTATGTAATTAAAATAATGAAATCAAATAGTAAATTAGATTGTGTTTGACTTACATGAAAAAAAAAATTATTCTTTAACCTAATATGGTTCAAACTAGGGATGATCATGGATTAGATTTTCAGTGATCCCATCTACATCTATTTTAGATTTAAATAATTGGATTAGATTTTCGATTCAAATTCATTTTCTCAATAGAATTAGATTAAAATTTTTAGAAATCTATATCCATTATTTGGATCTAGTTCAAACTCCAAAATCCATTTTTTATAAAAGAAATTTAAATTGAAATTTCTAAAACGTGTGTCCTTAGGGTCGACACCATCAAGTTTGACAAATTTTTTGTTAGGGCTAACTCGGCCGAATTTCAGCATGGGATGGACTCGGCTGACTTCTGGTTGTGGTCGACTCGACCGAACTTTGGTCGGGATCAGCCGAATTTTGGTCGATGCCAACTTGGTTGAATTCAGCCGAATTTTAGCTGGGGTCTAGTTGGCCAAATTTGAACGAATTTCGATCGGGGTCGACTCGACCGAATATGTACAAATTTCGGTCAAGATTGACTCGGTAAATTTTGGCCGCATACGACTGAATTTCGGTCAGGGATGACGTGGTCGAATACGACCCAAATTTGAGTGAACATTCACCACACTGTTGTGCTTGCAATTGGACTTACACGTTATTTTGTGGCTTTTTCTGCTTAGTTACAGGGAAGCATTTGGGAAATGTGGCTTTCCAACCATTTGTTAATAAAACTTTTTTTAATTATCTTTATTGATTCCTTTCAATGTTTTCAACATTCTCTAAAAAATGATAAGGTATTGACATTCAGCTACACAAACATCCTATGGGAGATAGCTTTGAATTTACATTTGTAGCATTTGTCTTGCATATTTTTCAATATTATAGAAATGCTTCAGAATCTAGTACTGGAAAGAAAAACATTACCTGTGCTTGGTTGGAAAGTTGACTAATAGATTTGGTGAACATTTTTTTGTCTTTTACTTATATGAGAAATTCTTATCTGAAATAAGGTTGCTTCCCAACACTAACTCTTGGTAATGTCTTTATTTTGTATGAGTTGTATTTGCTTGTTCATAACTTCTATCTATAATAATTTTCTTTGTTGGATTGAAGAAAAACTGTAACATGTTATTTACTAGTTATTAATAAAGGTGGACTTGAATTTCAAGGCATTACTTTATGAGTTCTGATGGCATTGATATGTATTTTTAGAGATTGTGTTGACATTCAAATTTCACAATAAAAATATAGATGATATCAACAATTTTAAATACATGCATTGAACTTGAATAGTATTGTTTGGCAATTGCGGTCTTTCCTTTGCAGAGCTTTATCCTTATCTTTCCAATTGTTGTTTCCATCCAGAGAATTCCTAGGTTTGTGCAATGGCTCCCTTATGCTTGGACTGGTTTCTTCGCTAGATGCTTGCACACACTATCATGTCCTAACCACCTAACTGCCTTGGCTCTGATTTTAATTGATTGAACCCGAATGGATAGTGTTGTTGTTGGAGCTCTTTGGGGTTGTGCTCATAATGCTGGTTAGGTTCTTTTTGGGTTAATATTTTTAATCCTCAAGGATAAACTCCATATTGAAATTATTTGAACTTGGGGCACTAGAGTGGTGGGTCTAACTTTACTAATAATTGGTGTTGTGGGAATTTGAGAAGCTTCAGAAGTACATCCCCATATGTTGCTTTAGATAATGGTGAATGTCTTTTGAAATAGAGCTTCCTATTATAATATCTGGTTTATCTTTTGAAGCAAAGCTTCTTGTTGTAATATGTAGATTATCTTTTGAAGCAAAAGTTTCTCTTGTAATATTTAGTTTATTTGTATTGTAATAATGTACAATTTAATTGATCTAATAAAAAGTCGTTGATGAAACTATATCTTTTTCATTCTTTTTTATACAATACATGTTGCAAAGTTGATCACATAAACATATCAAATTTTATAACAAAAAAACATTGAATTAGTCATATCATACAAACAACTAATCATTAGCTACCTCAATCTCTAATAAAGATTCAATGAAACTTTGGAATGACTTAACATCTAAAGTAGCCTAACTAAATTCTACTTATTGATTTGATGCAATATTGTAGCCATCTTGAACATCTTGAAACAAGCCATCTTGAACATCCCGAAACAATAAAATAAGATGTATGTTAATCACTTCAATAAAATATTTGTTGTAAGTTATTGTTACATTATAAAATAAATGTACATACCATAAGCATGCTAGTGAAGCTCATTTGATATGGTTGATACAAAGAAGGAACTGAATATGATTCCAATAGGACTAAAGTTGATGACCCTAATAAATGTTGACTTGATTGAAGTTGTGAATGTTTTACTTTTCTTCTTTTTTTGTTCTAATTCAACAACCAAACTCTTCAAACATCTATACATCTTTTGTTTTAGAATGTCTTTCTTCTTAAAGCTAATATCTTTGGATGTTGAAGGTTCAACAATATGTTGTGTTGCCTCAATAGTCGTACCATGAGTACCATGTGATTGATGGTTCAATCGAATAACAACCACTTTATTCTCAAGTTCTAACACCTTTTTCATAAACCACAATGCATGCTTCTAGATAATCTTATACATCTTAGCTAATTTTAAAAGTCTTGAGCATAGTTGCTTATATTGTTTTTAGCTTTCCAATCTAGGATCAAAATTAATTGTCTTTCCTCCATGATCAATCATTATATCACTTTGTGCATGTCTATTCCACCTCTTTAATGTATATTTTTCTGGGAGAAACTTGATATCCTTTCAAAATAATTACATAATTGATAATAGTTTATCTTAAATGAATGAAGATGTTGTAGCCAATATTTTTCAAACAAAGATATTACTAAATAAGAGGTGACAAAAAAATAAACGATATTATTTATTGTAATGTGGTAAATGTAATAATATATATATATATATATATATGTGTGTGTGTGTGTGTGTGTGTGCGTGTGTGCACGTGTGTGTGTTCCCACCGGATAACAAGTATATTTTCGTACCCATACTCGTATCCATTTTCTTATGGTTAAATATTAATTAATTTTTATAAAATAATAAAAAATTATGGTAAAGGAAACATAATATTATCAAATATTCAATATTAAGAAGAAGATTGTTTCTTAGATATCAAATATTTAAAAAGAAATTATAATTGTATACATTCCAAATCAGAATACCAATTAAAATCTTATGACAACCATAACATTTATTAAATTTGCAAAAAAATTGATAAAATTTATAAATATTTTTAAAAAATTATAAAAGGAAAAAAAATATTCAAATTAAAATATAATTTAAATGGTTGTTTACTTCAATTTTTTAATTTTGATGAATCTCTTTTTTTATACACTAATAAAAGTTATAATACATCACTTGATTAAAATCATGGAAAGAACAAATATTAAACTAATAATAATAAAATTTTAACATAGGTCTTCTATCTTTTGAATTTCAATATATGTTGAGTGGTGATAACAAAAATAATAGTGTCAACACCCAATTTTGTCCGGATTATAATATATATATATATATATATATATATATATATATATATATATATTTTATTTATCTATTCATTTATTTATTACTTTTTG
>Ga0099822_1010916_pt1 | contig 11196 bp, 5 predicted proteins | sample CowpeawhiteBW_FD_76839 | JGI IMG/M metagenome (GOLD analysis project Ga0099822, IMG submission 76839) | Root nodule microbial communities of legume samples collected from California USA - Cow pea white BW | ecosystem: Host-associated > Plants > Roots > Nodule | place: USA: California | collected... | reverse complement strand
TATAATATAACATTTTATACTACTATAATAACTTACACAGTATACAAAAATTGGACAACTCCAAACTTAAATTTAATACAGTACAAGAGGTTCAAACAGTTAACTGTATTACAAATACAATGGTTTAATTTTTTTTAACTGAACTTTCAAACAATACAATGCAGTTTTTGTTAGAAATAGTTTAGTTTTTTTAATACAATATAGTATAGTATAGATAATCCATAATTTAGTGCAGTTATGTTTATTTTGCCTAACCCTAATGTTTGTCTAAGTAAAAGAATCTATTTGCTTTTCTGAACATTGAAACCCTTACCCATTCTACTCAAAGTTGGATCATATCTGTTGGACAAGTTCAATTAATTTATTTTTATTCAATCACTCAAGAAAGCAAAAAGGACAAGCCTGTTCATTCAATAAAATATAAGTAAATTATAATATATAAATAAGATATAGACCTTAACTTATAAAGTTCATAAAATGGTATAAAAAGAATTCATTATAAACTTATTTTAGTGCAAATTTTTTGGAACGTTCATGTTATCAAATTTCTTCTATTTCCGGTGTGAACGAAACCTAAATAAAAATATATGATATGTTTTCAAAGGCTTTCTATAGTAGAAACACATTTTTTAAGAATTTTAAATCCTCTGAATATTTTTCTAGAATTTTAAATCTCCGAAAATCTTAAGCATCTTTGAACTTTTTTCCAACGAACCGTCCAACCCGGTTAGCCTGCAGACCGGACCGGTTTTGTTTGAAGTGGATATTGTACATTAAAGAAATGGCGCAAAACGTGTCGTTTTATTTGTTCAATTCTGTTACCCTAACTGAGGCACTCGTAAGGTTTGTTCCTGACTGAACTTATGGTGGCTGCAATTAACTTTTTCTTTCAATTGATGGCAATTACTGCATGATATCATTGCAATTGTTGTTTGCTATATTCCATTAAATTTTCGATTAATTGTATTCGAAATTACTGAATTTACTCAACTTCGATTCTTACTATAATTAATACCTACACCTACATGTTTTTTTTTTTTTGTCTTCTTTATTTTTCCACTTTGTAATCTTTTTGCCCTTTTCTTTTTTGAGCAGATAGTTGTTGCTGAAGAGAGTTGAACACCAGGAATTTCACTGCCTGAAAGTTGAATATATGGACACTGAAGCTGACTCAAGAGATACTTCTCTCATTCTGCTCAAGCAAGGAGCTGAAGCTGTAAGTGTAATCACACCATGAATTTGTAGAATTAATTAACACCTACCCTTGATGTAAAATTTCTATCTTTTTCTTGTTTTTTTACTGGTGCACTCACCTTGTATATGCAATCACTCCTCTGTATTTTTGGTAGCAATTGATTTCTAGTTTTCTACACTTTGGAGGTTTAAAGGTGTGATTTTAGAGGAAATTGGTAAAAATTAGTAGAAAGAAAAATACTGATGAATTAATTCCCTGAGAATGAGTATGAGGTTTTTGATAGAGGAAAGTAGCCTCACCGAAAAAATCCTAAAGGTACTCTCATTATTTCTCCATTGAACCAAACATAGCTGGTAGGTTGTACAACTCTCCAGTTTAGACCAAACACTACAAGACATTCATGTATTCACCACGAAGGTCATCCAAGTGAAGGGCCAAGAGAAAAGCCATATATAAGCCTTCTTCCATGGTTATACCCTCACAGGTCAGAGAAAGTTTCATTTTTCTCTTTCCAGTTGTTTGGTTCAGTGGAAAAATAATGAGAGTACCTTTTAGGATGTTGTTGAATAGGCTACTTTGTTCTTCATAGCTTGTGGTGCAATGTTGTTGGTGAGGATACTATGGAATGTTCTTCCTCTAAAAGTTTCAAGCTTAGAGGAAATTCCTAGCAATTGACTCCATCAGCATTGTGGGATCCATATACTTAATCTTACCTAGTAGGATAAGGTTTTTGTTTGTTGTTGGGTTAGTTCTTCTACCCACTGTTTTGGATGATTCTTTTTTATGAAATACAACTGACTAAATTATGGCCTTTTGTGTTCCTTTTTGTAGAGGGTTTTTGAGTCTTCTTTTGTGGGAAGGAAATCCGTTGTCAAGGAACGCTTCTCAAAGAAGTACAGGCATCCAGCTTTGGATTCAAAATTGACCCTCAAGCGCTTAAATGCGGTTAGATTTAGAAAATCTGTGTTATTTGTTTACGCTGAAGCTCTGTATATTAAGCTGTGTATTGTTGCATTTCTTGAATGCTTTATTTCACCAATTGTTTTCTTGAGCAGGAGGCTAGGTGCATGACCAAAGCAAGGCGACTTGGGGTTTGTACTCCTGTGCTGTATGCTGTGGATCATGTGTTGCACACTTTAACATTTGAATATGTTACTGGCCCTTCAGTCAAAGATGTGTTTCTTGAATTCGGGGCACTTGGGACTGATAAAGAGTGGCTGGATAATATTGCATCCCAAATTGGTGATGCAATTGGGAAGTTACATGATGGTGGTCTTATTCATGGTGATTTAACAACATCAAACATGTTACTGAAGAGTGATACCAAGCAGTTGGTGAGTTCATTCATGTCTCAGGTCCAGTAATATCCAATTACCCATTCATGCTATGCAACATGAAAAATATTGTCAATGGTTTTTTACAGAATTCAAGTGTATTTTGCATAGGTTCTTATTGATTTTGGTCTGAGCTTCACTTCAACTCTTCCAGAAGATAAAGCTGTTGATTTGTATGTTCTGGAAAGATCTATTATTTCAATGCATTCATCATGTGGGAATGTGGTAAGCTAACTTTTCGTTTCACCTTAACCGTGATGCCATAGAAAATTAACGAGATGAAAACAGTTTTATTTGTCTGTTTTAAGAAATTGAATTAGAGGGGCACTCCACAGAGTCAGTGCTAAAAGGTAGCATATAACATAATTTGGGGTACGTTTTACTAAAACATTCTGGAAAGAGAGAACGAAGCCTTTTTCTATGATATGTTTTCTGCTTAGTCAAACAGAAGTTATGATTATAAACAAGTAATGAATTAATTAACAATTTTGAACATTGGATTTTGTCTGGATAGATGGATCAAATTCTTGCTGCATACAGAAAGTCATCAAAACAGTGGTCAACCACATTAAACAAGCTAGCACAAGGTCAAACCCTCCCTCTTCTACTTTGTTCAACTTTAACACTTTTTCTTCATTACATGCTTCTTACGTCCATACATTTTCACAATTTGCAGTGCGACAAAGAGGGCGGAAGAGGACCATGGTTGGATGAATCTGTCTCAAATTTCATTTCTTTATTGAGATATAAAAAAAAGACAACTAAGGATGTTATTAATGTAGTTTATCTTCACATTCTCTCTCTATTTGTATCTTTGTAGTGTGGTTATCTTCTACAGTTTATGAAAAATGTGATGGCTTTTAAAAAGCATAATGCTACACAAATGCTTATCTTCTACTCTGGTCACTTATCACATACATTGATTCAAATCCACATTGAACTCTCAGGATATTTACTGAAATTTGGTATCAACAAACATTAGATTTAAATACGATTTACAGTGATAGGCACTTCCATAACACCTTTGTCTGTTGACACGCTCCTAACCCCCTTTACCAACCAACATTCTCAATCTAGTACTTTCTAAAACTCCTCATTACATTATGAAATCATGAAAAGCATAATGCTACAAAATAATAGGATGTCCTAGGAACATTATGTTTCAATATGGTTTGTGATGATTGATTCATAACTTAATTTTTCTTAAATATAGGACCAAAGCTTCATTGTCTGGTCTGTGCATGAAAAATTATTTATTGAAAGGGTTACATTCCTTGAATAGTTTTCATTATCTTTTCTACATATTTGTTACAAACCATATAACGAAAATATGAGATGAGTTAACCTTCATATTATCAATGTTAAGCTATCTTATATGAAGTGTATTGTTCGAAATCATGCAGAATCAATCCCTTTTAGCACATATCGATTTGGAATAAGTTTTTATTCAGCACCTCAAATTTTACATCCATCAATAGTAATTTTTTTATTAGACATTTTCGTGCAACTTTTATTATAATAAAATTGGAAACTCTTAAAAAAAAGATTCAAACCCTCTTACAGTACATTGTTACTCAAATTCCCAGGAGACTTAAGTAGTAAAATGCATATTCAAATCAACTATTTATTCAAATGAGGGATAGTTTGTCTAATTCTTCATCAAGAGTGTTGAAAATTCAAATGTGAGTCTAAGTCTCATATTGAGTAAAAATGAGAAAGTTGAGTATAATATAAGGATCAAGGTCCATAAACTCATTACTTTAAGGTTTTTGATTAAGAGTGGTGTTAATCTCTTATGTGTGGATTGTTAAATCTCATTGGTGTTAAATTTCCCTGGTTATCCTCTGTCAAAAGACCCAACAAAGATATACACAAATTTATGGATTTTCGTTCTTATATAGTGTTCAACTTCTTCATTTTTATTCAATATAAAACTTAGATTCAAAGTTGGATTTTTCGATAAATTTGGTATGAAAATCTTGCAGTTTACACGTGCACATACATTGCTGTATTCCACAAAGCACATGGTAGTGTCTTGCTTGCTTTAGAAAAAGTTTTCTGGTATTATGAATTCATATAGTGCATAGATGTTCTTGTACACTAGATAATGCTCTCTCAATAAAATCCTTTGAAATTATGATCAATTCAAGTGTAAAGGTACAAATTTCCGTGTGATTTCTGGGTGTGAAACCTGCACCAATAACTTTACATAGTGCGATCTAGGAAATTATCTGCTCATATATATTATCCAGCCACTGGTGCAGTGCTCAAGCGTCCCCAGCACATTGACTCCTTATTTATGAAACTTTTCCAAGTGTCTCCAGTTAACAAAAAAGGACGATAATGATAATGATAACACCACATCCTTTCATGGGTGTGAATATATATAGGATTTTTGAGTACTCATTTCACTTGCATAAAATGTATAATTCCCTCCTAATCAAGGTGTCACGTTCCTATTTCCTGTCTGTCATTGTCAAATTCTTCAACCAAACCCACTTCTAGAGATTGGAGTGTAATGATTCCGATCTCACAATGGATGGATGAAACCAAAGGAGGGTTACACAATCAATTCTACCTATATATACATATTGATACATGTTCTTATATCCTCACATCACATCTCAGTTTTTTACCCATTAAATTCCATGGAAAACATGAAGACACCCTTTGTCCTTGATATGAAGGATGTTGTAATAGTTAAACCCTCCAAGCCCACACCATCTGAACTTCTTTCTCTGTCCACCATTGACAGTGATCCTGTTCTCAACATTCTGTGTCAGACCATTTATGTTTACAAAGCAAATCTTGATTCCCCAAATGGCCAACCAGATCCTGCTCAGGTGATAAAAGAAGCCCTCTCAAAGGTTTTAGTTTACTATTATCCTCTTGCTGGGAAGATAGTAACATGTGATGATGGAAAACTTGGAATCAACTGCAATGCTGATGGAGTTCCATTCTTGGAGGCAACTGCTAACTGTGAACTCTCTTCTCTTCACTATCTAGAAGGGATCGATGTTCCAACTGCACAGAAATTGGTCATTAATAATGATAATAAGCCTTCTCAAGATGAAAACCACGCCTTGGCTTTTATGGTGACCAAGTTTCTCTGCGGGGGTTTCACTATTGGCATGGGGTTGTCACACAGTGTTTGTGATGGGTTTGGTGCATCTCAGTTCTTCAGAGCCTTGGCTGAGCTTGCATGTGGAAAAAGTGAGCCCTCAGTGAAACCTGTGTGGGAGAGGGAGAGACTAGTGGGGACACTTCTTAAGGAACCACTCCAATTTCCCATTGATGAGACTTCAAGGGCAGTTTCACCATTTTGGCCAAGTGATGAGATTTCACATGAATGCTTTAACTTCAATGCTAAGAGCATAGAAAGACTCAAAATGGAGCTGATGAAGGAAAGTGATGATGTGAAGGAAAGCTTGACAACTGTTGAAACACTTGGTGCCTATGTTTGGAGGTCAAGGGCTAGAGCTTTGGAATTGAACTCTGATGGGAAAACTATGCTGTGTTTAGCAGTAGGGGTGAGACGGCTGTTGGATCCACCCTTGCCTGAAGGGTATTATGGGAATGCTTTTGTGGGTTCATATGTGGTGCAAACAGTGAAAGAACTTGATGAAAGACCACTCTCAGAGATTGTGAAGCTCATCAAAGAGAGCAAAAAGCTTCCTTCCAATAATGAGTATATCAGAAACACAATAAACATGTTAGAGACAGTGAGACAGAGGAACATAAGGATTGAAGGAACATGTGCTTCTGTGGTGTTAACAGATTGGAGGCAGCTGAGTTTGCTGGAAGAAGTGGATTTTGGATGGAAGGGTTCAGTGAATATAATACCAGTTCCATGGAATATGTTAGGGTATGTGGACTTGTGCCTTTTCTTGCCTCCTAGTAACTTGGATCCTTCATTGAAAGCAGGAGTTAGGGTCTTTGTTTCCCTCCCCAAAGCTTCCATGCCCAAGTTTAGGGAAGAGATGGAGGCACTAAAGCTTACGAGAGCTGATGAGAATAGCACCTTGCAATGAGAAATTATCTTCCAATTCCAAGACTTAGTTCTTGTATTATGCTAAATTTTAGTATATTTTCTCATGTAAACTGAACCGTCCTACATGCAAACTTAGTTCATCTTAGTTCTTGTATTATGTACTTTAATCATTAAATAGATCATCTTAGATTCATCTTTCGATTACATTATGTATAAATATCTTAAAATTACACATGAAACAAATATTTTTTTTCTTCTTTAAAATGTTAAATAATGTTTTACGCGTGTTTATTATTATTGTTACAAAAGACATGACATAATTTAAAGTATAAAATAATTCATCATGATCCATTGATATTCCTATATACTTGTTTAACAGTGTTTATACAACAAGGAGAGAGAAATGAAATATACGTTGGATACTTGTGCTTCTTCTGAGTGACATTAGTTTGTAAATAACGTTTAAGATAGCGAAAGTCAAAAAAAGTATTACTGATTCTGAAACTATAAGATGCAAGTGGTTAATATACATAATAGTACATCGCCTTTGAGAATGATTGTTAATGCTAATCAAAAGGATTGAAATGGACCATTGCCAATAGCAATCCATATGTATCCTACGGTGAAGGAAAGGGGAGATATAGATTTATTAAAAATCGCAATCAGAACACATCTCAATGGTGAAAAATAATGCATCTTTTGTCTGTCATCGCATGAAAGGAACCAACCCCCTAATCTCTGCTCCATTTCCATTGGACAGGAAGTAAATTTTCTTCCAATTTTCTTCTGAGAACGCTTCGCGACGAATCAGCCTTTGCCTGTCAAAAATAATGACACAACTTCAACAAACTGAAACAAATTATCAAGCTAAGGAATTTCTTTGCATTAGTAACAACCAAAACATGGTAAAGGTTAGATATATACTAGGGAGGTTATTGCTGTAACAATAACCAACAAATGATAGATCCAAGAGTATAAAGGTCATTAAGAGTCACTTGATGAAGGAGAAATTAAAAATTTAGAATGTATCTCCTTATTTTTACGAAATGAATTGATGTACCTCAGATATGGGATATTGCCAAAACAATGATACATTTCAAATAGAAAAACTTGACAAAGTTGAGTGAAGGGAAAATTTATCATAAAACAAATGATTGGTTTATTAGCAGATGATTTGCGACGACTGTGTAAGCATACCTTAAATAATAATGGCACACAGTCTCGGCCTCGTCCAAACTGTATCGAGGAAACATAACACGAGCATCTACTGGGACATCTGGTAACTCTTTACGAAGTTTTCCTACCGCTGTTGAATGAGAAAAGGCACCTACCATCATATCATCATGCATCATTGATCTAAAAGCCTTCACCTGCAATAGTAAGAAAGAGGTGTCTAAACATTGGCGCAAAAACCTAATTGTTGACACGAGTAAATTAGGGAAGACAAATACAGATGCCAGAAATTAAAGGTATCTTTCCCAGCCCACACCAAAACCATGACCAACATTTTCAAAGAAGTAAGCTTACAGCAACCCAATAAAAATGCATGAAACTAGCACATTTCTAGAAGCAGAAATATAATTTATAATGCAATATATTGTAAACTATGTTTTAAAGTAAAAACAAAGCAATGTACCAACCATTGTAAGTTCTCTAGCATGTATTGGCCGGCAAGACCGGATAGTGACTGGCTCTTCATATTCACTGAATGTAAACCAGTTATTATACTGGAGACAGGCAACCACAAAAGAAAATAGACAATCAAAATATAAAATAACCCAATTTTGAAAACAAGTAATTCCAAAGAATGAGTATCACTTAGCATCAAAGAATTTGTTTCTCACTTGATCTACTGCAATAAGGACAGGCCTGTCTTTAACAAGAGATAACTCTTTCCTCAAACGAACTACCACTCCAACAGCTGCATGTGTCTGCTCAATACCAGTCTTCACCAGCTCGTATAAATTTGTACCTTCAGGAATTGCCAAGGAATCAGCGTCTTTCAACCATCCAACACCAGCACCCTCACCTAATACGATTGGATCAAATATTTGGCATGGAAGTTCCTTTAGGTAGGACTCATTGTACTTCAAAAAATCCTGGAAATAAATGAGACAGACATAACATTCAAAACAACTCAGCGTAATGAATCTAGGAAGCCAAAAACAAAACAGTAAGGGTTTATACTAATATTAATATGTAGAATAAAACCAGGCAACCAAATCAAAATAAATCAAAATAAACAAATAAGCACAAACATTTTCCTTGTTCCTCAGAATTTCAGATTTAAAATTTATTTAATTAAACACCCATCTGTTTTGATAGCTATATGTATAGGGCTTGAGAACTATAATAAGCCAGATCATAATAAGTTACATAACATGGGCGGCAACAGTGAAAATGGGTAGCCATAGTGCACAACATTATTATCACAGGATAATCTGGATATTCCCCTCTAGACTGCATTTCACGGATACAATATTAGAAAATGATAAATGCAACACCATAGGGTAGGTTAAAACAACTATACTCTCACAAGGATTCAAGAAAAGAAAGACCAAGCAAGAATGCAGTTTAAAAAACTAACAAAATTGACAGAAAGGCATACACATTCTTTCTTTATTCGCTAAAAGTTGCTACGTATAGATAGAGAAAAATGTGATTTTAGTCCCTATAATTAAGTTCAAACTTAATTTTGGTCCATGTAATTTCAAATTTAAGACTTTAATCCTCCAACTTTCAAAATATGTGAATTTAGTCTATTTTTCATGTTTTAATTTAACATTGAGTAATGGTTCTTCACCCCTACAAAGTTGGAAAGGGGACTAAATTCAAATTCAAATATTTTTTATAGTTGAAAGACTAAATTCATCAATTTGACAGTTTGGGTACCAAAAACACATTTTCACATATAAATATGCATCTAAGAATTTGAAACATAATACTGACAGTTATAGGTAAACTGCCAGGTGAACTATGTGAATACAAATAGTTGTATAGATTCCCAATCGACCCAGGAATAGGAAACCGCTTGATCCATACTAACACAGACATTTCACGATTATACCATCCACGGCAACTATGCAGTCGTCAATAAACTGACTTATTGTTGCAAAATTAGTCATCAAGAAACACCTTGTTTCATCATTTTCCCTTCTGTAACATTCTAAAGAATGGCCAGGTCACAGAAAAATGGCTTTAGCATATCCGAGTTAAAAGAGCAAACACAATTAAACTTAAAATCGCTAAAATTCGGTCTTGCCTTGAGAACATTCTCAGCCTGGACAGGTGTGTCCCATAAACCAGTTTGTGGGTGCTTGTAGAAAAATCCTCCATGGGTCCACTCCTTGCCTTTAGGAACATATAAAACTAGCCAACCTTCTTCTCGAGCCCACTGAACAAGCATTGCAAGCGCAATGCTCTTCCCACAGCTAACAGGACCATCTAACACCACTTGCTTTCTAACTTTAACTCCTGTAAAAAATATTTAATTTTCAGGCAGTAAAAAAATAATATTATTACAAATAATAACAAACTGACCATACATGATGATGGGTCTGTTTAGATAATATTATTTTGAAAAAATTATCTAAAACTTTTACTGTGAAAAGCTCCTTTATGGTAAGTTAATATAGTGTTTAGAAGATACAGACTCAAGTGCATATCCAAAATGATAAGAGGTGTTTGAATGAAATTATAAAAGTGCTTTTATCTGATTAACTAAAAAGGATACATAACAATTAAACGATTTCAATGATTAAATTACAAGCAAAAACAATTAAAAAAATAATATTTGCCTGCTCTTTCATGACTGAATTTAACATTTTATTTGAAATTATTTTCTTTATATTATTTCTTGAATTAGATGAGCGTTGAGTGTCTATATGATATTGTATTTGAATATGACAAGGACTAAAGCATCATTGATTGGACAATCGAATAATAAGGACTAGAAGCATCATCTATTTGATTACAGGAGACTGGTTTTGCTAGCAGGATAAAAACCAAAAAAGGGACAGGCTCTTGGGCCTAATTTTTTCCAGCAGCCTAGCACATTGATGCTATCAAGCTAGCGTCATAGAAGACTGTAGCTTACAAGTAAGTTAACACTGGCATAATAGACAATGAGTGTGTGCGTTCATACAATTTTTGAGAAAATGATAGTACTTATTAATGTTGCCGTAAATTATGTTGCTTCTTCAACTCTAACTTGAGTTTTGCTGGTGCAGTGAATGACTCAGCACTACCAAATTTTATCTTCCTAAGCTTACTTGATCATGAAAATTGAAACATAAGAATTTGAGCCTAATAATGCATTAAAAAATAATCCATCAGAATCAAACATCTGGGGCTATAAAAACAACAAATACCGCACCTTTACCATTAGAGGACCACATTGGTGGATCCACCACGCGCCTGAAGTTATCACGGAGATCCAAGAAGCTCTGGCGAACAAGTAAAGCCGTCCGCATTGAGTCCTGAAACTCGTTCACCATACCCACTGGCAATCCCTCGGGCAAAACCGCGTTCAGCGTATCCTTCCTGGAAAACCAAACCAACTCAGGATCGCAGAATCCAGAAAAAAAAAAAAAAAAAAAAAAAAGAAAAACGAAGAAGCGAAAAAAGGGGGGGGGAAAAGGGGGAGGGGGGATAGGTGGGGGAGGGGGGGTGGGGGG
>Ga0099822_1010912_pt1 | contig 11197 bp, 5 predicted proteins | sample CowpeawhiteBW_FD_76839 | JGI IMG/M metagenome (GOLD analysis project Ga0099822, IMG submission 76839) | Root nodule microbial communities of legume samples collected from California USA - Cow pea white BW | ecosystem: Host-associated > Plants > Roots > Nodule | place: USA: California | collected... | reverse complement strand
CAGAGTAGATAAAAATATATTTATAGATATTTTTTTATATATATATATATATATATATATATATATATATATATATATATATATATATATATATATATATGACATTAGTATTATCATATAAGACATTCGACACAATTTTTATCCCAAAATATTAAGACAATAGTGTTATTGATCTTTATTCTTATATAGTGTTTAACTTTGTCTACTATATTTAATGTAATATTTTTAACTCACACTTTGATTATTTCTAACAATGTTTGAGAAGAAATATCATACATCGCACACAACATTTATCAAACACTGATCTGAATTCACATAAAACAATTAATATAAAATCTTAAAACAATAAATTTATAAATATTTTTTTATATAGTATTTATTTTTTTCATTTATATATTTTCAATGAATACCAAAGTTAGAATCTCACACGTGATTCTCATCAATGATAAACTGAAAAAAAAAAATTGTGCATGAAAGTGACATAATGACTAGTTTTAACTGAATCATGTCTTAATTAACTATCATAATCCATTGAGAATCAGCAACCAAAGCCAACAAAAGAAAACTACGGCCACTTCTGTCTCATTGGAGACACAACACTTTCGTTTGCTTTCACAATTTATAAATTATTAGTGGAAATATGGTTTTTTTTTCAAAATAAAATAAAACTCACGAGCTAGAAAAAGTTAAACAGAATATGAGATCAAACAGTGTAATACGTAAAAGAAAATTTTAGACTTCTTCTTTTATTTAGTCTATAAAAACGGAATTGATGTTAAATAAAACTTTATAAACTAAAACGTAGTATTTGAAATTGAAAACATTTAAAATGAGTTTATTTATGATAGTCAAGTGATTAAGGTAGTTCAAGAAATTCTTTTAACTTGATTTGCAATGCAGTGTTTTACCTCTGCATAAATGATTATATAGTTTATTTCAGTTGAACTGCTTTCGAGATAAAATTAGTTTTATTTAAATTTAATTTAACCATTTTTCGGACCTTAATTACTTAGTAATAAATAGCTAGAGATAAAGAAAAAGATATTTTATAACCTGGGTCAAATCAAAGTGGTTCTGTCTTCGGAGTTTGGTGGTACATCAACGATGTCTTGAAAAACAAAATGTTCTCGTGTATAATATATATATATATATATATATATATATATATATATATATATATATATATTAAATAAACATAATACATTATTAATAAATTCAATATATTTCGAATATTAATTTCATTGAACAGGATAACAATGAGATGTTCGATAATAGTGTGAAATTGTCTAATATAAATAATACTGTATATAATAAATAAATAATAATAACAATAAAAATTAAACATTTTATAATAAGTACACATCTATCTCATAAATTAATTTTATACAATTAAATTAGATTTAAAATTATTCTTAAAATAATATTATAATCATGTCTGTTCTATAAATTTGATATTTGTTAACTTTATTATTTCATATAATCGTATTTTTTATTAAACTACCCGTTAATATTTAATTTAATAATAATAATTCACTTCTTAACAATAATGATATTATTATTTTGATATCTACGAAAAGAAATCTTCACACTTCAAGATTTAGGAATCGAAAGAGATAATGTATATCGTTTTCTCTTTGTTTAATTATATGTTTATTAAGAGATAAGTAACTCTAAAACGAATATTATACTATATATTGTGATTGATTTTAATAATATTATTTTTAAAAACTTAAATTTAAAATATTAATATTCTCATAAAAAATAGTTAAAGTCACTATTATATTTTAATCTTTTATGTAAATGATTTGTTTATTTTACACTCAAAATTGTTTAAAAATAAATATTTAAATTATTTTTTCTAATTACCTATCCGGTTATTCAAAGGATATTTGTAGAACAATTCCACGATTTTTTTATACACGTGAGTATTAATATCTGCAAATGTTTCTATATTTTATTTTATTTTTTAATTTTAAATTAAATTATTTTTTTAAAAACAAATTTAAATAAGATGCACTACAATATAAAAATTAAAAAAAAATCAATATTTTATAAAATAATTTCAATTTCATACTCTAGATAAAAGATAAAATATATAAAATAAAATTTTAAACGATTATTTCATAATACTTTTATTTTGGTTATTTAAATTTAAAAAAAAGCCTTAAATATTCATTAACAATAATAGATATCCACGCATTAAATATCATGATAATGTACATACTTCATCATAAAAATACTTATATTCATTATACTTTAGTATATATATTTTATATCTACACATATTTTAACTTTATATATCATATTTGTCATCTACACATGAGTGAGGTGACTTAACAAATTGGGGAGGGAGATACTCAAGTTATTAATTAAAAAATTATTAATATGTGTAATCAAAATTTAAATATGAATTTGCCATTTATGATAGTTTTTAATTTAACGATGTTGTAACGTTTAAAAAATGTGCATCGATAGATCATCTAGTAGGTAATTGCCATTATTAATTATAGCTTTACAAAATTCATTGATATTTAGATTGAATATTAACTTGTTTGGACTCTTTTATTGAAAACAGAGATGTTTTAATTAGGGATGTTTAATTAACCAAATGCTATAATTATAAAGACCACACTAAAAGCATAATATAAATTGATAAGAAATATAACGTCACTAATCAAATTAATGAAACTTCTCAATCCTTGTGACACTACTGTATATAAAGACAGGGGAACGTTGAAAGTGACTACATAATTATTAGGGCAACAATAAATGTACCTAAGTATCTGTAATAAGATATAATGGGTTATGCAACTAATGTTTTTACTTTGATGGTGACCCTTACATTCTCATTTTTATCTATAAGACATTAATATTGTGATAATACTTATACTTAATTTTACATTCCCTTTCAAAATTTTGATATATCCTTTTCCATGTTTTTTCAAATAAAATATATAAAATATAAAAAATTCCATATCGTTTATATTCATCAAGAGAAAAAAATAAAATCTACATTACGTCAAATTTTGAATTTTATAAATAAAAATATAATAAACCAGATTATAGTAAAAGTGATCAATTAAATATCTATCTTGAAAAAGTTGTCATGGTAAAAGAATAATAAAAATACCAGTAGTTAATAATGGTTAAATCCTTTACAACGTAAGAGGGAGTTTAGAATAAAATCCATTATTAACATATGTGTTAATTTCATTAAAAATAAATAAAATATAACTGTATTTCTATTGTTTTTAATAAAGTTAGTTGGTAACTTTGCATCCTTTAAAAGTAATTAGACGTAAATTGATAAAACTGTTAATAATAAAAAAGTTATTATTTTTTATTTTAAGAATTAAATATTAGACATCCAAGTTTAAGACTTTATTGGTTAGAATCAGTTAGTTTAAGAAAATGATTGTTAAAACACAAACAATGTATGCTTGTAGTGATACATAAGTTTTAAATTTTGGTGATGTCCTTTAAATGTGAAACAACTACGATGGTCCATATAAATGTTACTTTATAAATAAATTATTTATAAAGTAACATTAATTTAAGATCAGTAACCGGTTTAACTAAATTGTAAAATCAACTTTAAATTTTTATAAAAAAATTCAAAATCTGATAAAAAAAAGTTACACAAAAAAAGAAGTGTATAGTAAATCATTAAATCAACGAAAATGGTTGATATAGTATCATTTAATTTTTTAATAAAATAAAATAAACTTAAAATATTTTTATTTTCTAAATATAATCATGTTATTGATAACATCAATGTCTATCACTAAATTTTTACTTAAATATTAGGTTTAATATAGGTCTCTTATACATTTTTTCTAATATAAATAAATTATAAATAATTTAATTATTTTCATTAAAAATCTCTTGGATAATAAAAGAATCATCACTCATATAAATAATAATAAATATTTTCCTTTATATCAAACAATTTTATTATTCAATAAATTTGAATTAAAAAAATTACTTACCATCTTTCATAAATTATCATAAATTATAATGTTGTTTAATATTTATTACAAAAATAAAACTCATACCGTAAATTAATATTATTTTTGTCATTCAATTGATATTGAAACTAAAACAGGACCAAGTTTCTAAGGCATAGTTAAAGAGTGAATTTGCTTGATATATTTTTGAAAAAACTATTTATTGTACTTTTTAACTGTTTGTTTAATTTATAATATAATTAACAATAACTTATTTTATAAGTTATTTGGAGAAGTTTACCAGAGTAAATTTGGGTAAAATTGTTTTCAAAAGTACATAGGAATATATCAAATAAAAAGTATTGATTATAGTGATTATTCATGTTTTATAAGAATGACTTATATTTTATTATTTTAATTTAACATGAAACCCATCTTGTAGAAGAGTTTTTTTTTTTTTATATGTATGGTTGTGTTGTGTCTGCATCCAAAAGGAAGAAACCTTAAAAAGTAAAAATGTTAGAGACTAATAATAATGAAAATAATAATTGAAAAGGGTAAAAGCAAGGAAGTGCAAAGGTGTGTGAGAAGAAAGGAGGAATGATGAAGAGAAGAGGTGACTGATATCATTGATTCACTGCAGCAGCAGGAGCAGCACCACCGCAGCAAACACTCACCAAAGAAAAAATAAAACCTTTGGATCCCAAAAAACCCATTTTTTTTCCCACCCAACTTTCTCTCTTCCCAAACACCGCTTTCTCCTTTCTTTTATCCCTTCCATGCCACACTCCTCTTAAATTCCCCTTTTTTAATTTTATCTTTCTTCTCTCCAACCCCTTCTTCTTCTTCTCTTCTTCTTCTTCTTCTTCCATTAAACTGACACATCAAGAGTTGTAAGAGTTGTTGCTGTTGCTGTTGTTCTTACTCTCTCTCTTGCTCTCACTGTTGCTGTGATTGCACTCTCTCCGATGGGAGCTCGTTGCTCTAAATTCTCTCTCTGCTGGTGGCCTTCCCATGTCAAATCAAACCTCCATGATTTATCTGATAATGGTGACTTTGCTTTTCCACTTCACTGGGGACACACAAACAAAACCAAGGAGGTATTTTTAATTTTAATGCTAACTTTATTTTTGTTTTTGATTTGTGGGTACAGATGATGATGAGAAGAAGAATGAGAAGGATCCTTGGGGAGGGTTCAGTGAGTACAGTTTGGATCAGCTCAGAGTTGCCACCTCAGGATTCTCACCAGACAACATTGTCTCGGAACACGGTGAGAAAGCTCCAAATGTTGTCTACAAAGGGAGGCTTGAGGACGATAGGACGGTGGCTGTGAAGCGCTTCAATAAGTCTGCTTGGCCTGATTCTCGACAATTCCTAGTTCGTGCCACTGCTTCTGATTTTTGCTTTTTTTTTTTGCCCAGTGTGGTGTGAGTGGAATTTTATGTCTGATTTTGGTGTCTTGTTTGGTTGGACCTTTCAGGAGGAGGCACGTGCTGTGGGGCAGCTCAGGAATGAAAGATTGGCTAACTTGGTTGGGTGTTGCTGCGAGGGAGAAGAGAGATTGCTTGTTGCAGAGTTCATGCCCAATGAAACTCTCTCTAAACACCTTTTTCATTGTGAGTTTTCCGTTTATTTTATCTTTTATATGTTTTATATTTATTCTGCAATCAACGGAAGAGAAGATCTAATCTTGATGTCACTTAGTTAAACCCCTTTTGCATTTTCAATATTTTGCTTTAGAAGCTACATCAAGATTAAAATTTGAGTGATGTCTTCTCTGAAATCTGACTCATTTCGTGACTTGAATGAACTGCTCTGGCAGGGGAAGCCCAGCCTATGAAATGGGCAATGAGGCTGAGGGTGGCCTTGTATTTAGCTCAAGCTTTGGAATACTGCAGCAGTAAAGGAAGAGCATTGTACCATGATCTTAATGCTTATAGAATTTTGTTTGATCAGGTGCTTCATCTTTTAACCTCTTTTTGTTCCTCTTTCGTTATGTTTTGACAACTTATGTGGTACCATTGGTGGACAGGAAGGCAACCCTAGACTCTCTTGTTTTGGACTCATGAAAAACAGTAGGGATGGCAGAAGCTATAGTACAAATTTAGCCTTCACACCTCCAGAGTACTTGAGAACAGGTAATATAGCCTTTTCGTTGTTAATATTGTATTATTTGGGGCTAAAGGACCTTTTTGTTAATTTCGTGCCTTCTGGTTTTTCCTATGGTTTTTCAAATGTGGCAGGAAGGATCACTGCTGAAAGTGTAGTTTACAGTTTTGGTACCCTATTGCTTGATCTTCTCAGTGGAAAGCATATCCCACCGAGTCATGTACATTCCCTCTTTCCAATTTCGTGTTCATTTTAATTTAAGGTGGCATTGTGTTTATAGTAAACTTTGACCTTTACAATGTCAGCTCTTTACGGTTGGATTTTACCAGATTTGCAGTAACATCATTTTTGGTTTGGTTTAAAATGATATATTCTATATGGTGTTTCATAAATAAAGAGGTATATTAACTAACCCCTTTACATGCAGGCACTTGATCTTATACGAGGCAAAAATTTTCTGTTGCTGATGGACTCATGTTTGGAAGGTCATTTTTCAAATGATGATGGGACTGAGTTAGTGAGATTAGCTTCGCGTTGTTTGCAATATGAACCTCGTGAGAGACCAAATGTTAAATCGCTTGTGACTGCTCTCACCCCTCTTCAGAAAGAAACTTCGGTATGCCCTTCTTCTTCCCTCCTGCTTTTCTTTTTTTGTCAAGTTATTCTATCAATTCAATCAAGGATCAAAATTTACTTGGCTGATATTTATATATCAATGAAGGCATTTGGAATCGTAGCAATGTATTTGGTTTGAAGCTTGTGGTACTTTGCAGGTACCGTCATATGTTTTGATGGGCATACCAGATCGGAGCCTGTCATCAAAGGAAACAGTTTCATTAACACCTTTTGGTGACGCTTGTTCCAGAAGAGATCTGACTGCAGTACATGAGATTTTGGATAAAGTGGGCTACAAGGATGATGAAGATGTTGCTAATGAGGTAATTCATAGGTTCTGTTTCTTTCTCTGCTTAGACTTTTATTCAGCGAGTATAGGGGCCCTCCATTTTTGTCTACACAATTTTGAAACCTGCTTGATGCAGATCTAGTTGTTTGACATTGGTCATGGGTAACTACAGACATCGCGTTGTAAACCTTTCATATCCATGACAGTTTCCCTTTTGCATTTCTTCATTCTAATGCCATCTTCTGGTTCTGGTTCTGCTTTTCCAATGCCACCATTTTAGAGAAACAAATTCTGTAGTATGACAAACAGATTCTGGTTTTGGTTCTTCTTTTCCAATGCCACCATTTTAGAGAAACAAATTCTGTAGTATGACAAACAAATTCTGGATTTGGTTCTGCTTTTCCAATGCCACCACTTTAGAAGAACAAATTCTGTAGTATGACAAACGAAGTGTTTTTTGCTAATTCTTTTGTAGTTCATAGCAGAGCTGGACCTCCCTTGTATAATGGATTTGTATTTTGTCTACTTTCATGTTGTCACAGCTTTCCTTTCAAATGTGGACAAATCAAATACAAGATACTCTAAATTCTAAGAAGCAAGGCGATTCTGCTTTCCATGCTAGAGACTTCTCTACAGCCATTGACTGCTATACACAAGTAAGTCAGCTAGAAATGCAAGACTAATGATTACTCTGTTAATGAAGTATTTACTGGCATATCTACCAACAGTTGCTTTTCTAGATTGAATGTTTTGGCTATTACAATTTTGGTACTATAAAGGAGGGTACTTTGGATTCATCCAAAACCTTGGAAAATTAATGTTTGGGGCAATTTAAAATCATACTGTACATCTTCAAAGTTGCAAGAAGAGGGAGGTTCATCTATAGTTGATGGATATGCATGCCAACTTTCTTTTTGCTAGACCGAGTTTCAGTATTCTTGTTCTGTGTGTAGTTCATCGATGGTGGAACCATGGTATCACCTACCGTGTATGCCAGACGCTGCTTATGCTATCTGATGAATGACATGGCTCAAGAGGCACTTGGAGATGCCATGCATGCTCAATCAATATCTCCAACCTGGCCCACTGCATACTATCTTCAAGCAGCTGCTCTCTTCAGCCTTGGCATGGACAATGATGCACAGGAAAGTCTTAAAGATGGAACAACACTGGAAACCAGGAAGTATAGAAACTGAAACTGTATAGTCTTTTTCTCTCTTCTACTTCCTCTCATTGATCAAGCGAAATTTTTACATATCACTGTTAGTTGTATGTAATTTATATATGCTTTTTAGACTCCAACCATGACTCTATGGCCTCCCTGCATTCTCTTGTATTTTTGGTCCAATGATGTGAATCTCATTGCTCACGTTCTCCTTAAAGATGTCCTATTTTCAATCTAAATACTTAACAAATTCACGAACAAGTAAATATTAGTATTTGATTCACCCCATCACCCACTATTCGTAATTTGTCAGTAACTAGTAACCAGCACACTACATACTGGTATATTTTTATCTGATATGATGTCTAATGATGAATAATTGTATAACTTGGATTATATATACCATATTTCTCAGAAGTTTCAAACAAGGTGATGGCTCATTTTAGTTTTCACACTTTCACCCAAGATCATTCTCTATTCACACGGGTGATTTGAGCTTGTAGCAGAATTATGCATCAGAACTAAAATGTTTTTTATTATGAAATCAGTAACATTCTAATAAACATAGCTCAACACAAAAAATGTTTTGGTGGTAGATTAGTATATATTAGTCCATTCAGAACACATTTAAAAACAATAGAGAATTGTAGCACGAAGAAAGCATTATATTACTATGATAATAATATATATGAAACATTATCCACTCGCCTTAACAGAAGTTATGATTAGAAAATTGAAGAATAAAATTGACGAAGGGTAACTAATCTCCCTTTCTAAACCAAAAGAAAGACCTTGCTAAGTATTCGATTAACCCTACGCTCAAGCATGTAGTATCTAGCTATAAACACGAAAAAATAAGGCTCGAGTTTCAAAGCTTTTCTACTATGTTGGACACATTATCATGAATGTGAGAAACAAAACAGGTGCACATGATAGCCCTGCTGAAGAACCATCAAGTAAAAAAAAAACTGTCTTGGTAATTGTGAAATAAACATACATTTTTTTCCTCCTTGACACAACATAAATCATGATACGAAATTAAAAGAAAAGTTCTTAGGATATCACTAAACAGTGTAACCTATAAACTGTTACATATCAATTATTGCCTGGGTTGGTTTATGATGCTCACTGGTTCAACAGGTTTCTGGTGTCTGTTAAATATACAATAATAGTTGAAGCTAAAATACAAATTCAGAAACAAAAAAAATGCGTGAAGAGATTCACTGTGCGAAGATGATAATAAGTATAGATTTTGAGTCAGACTATGACAAATGTATCAGCAGAGCACAAAGTCTGTAAAAGGAAAATTATTCAATGTCAGAGCCAACTGACAAACGCGAAAAAACATGTGAAGGATTCATGTAAGGCATTCCATATTGACCAACTGAACCAATTTTTGTCCCAGGGCCTATTTTTTCATATTTAATGTTGCTGAATTAGAAAAGAAAAAAAAAATATCACAAAAAAGGATGAATTACTAGAATCAAACCTCGCTTGTTACCTAAAGATGCAGATTTAATTCCTCAATCTCAAAATGGTGCAAGTCTTTTCTGAGAACCTTGAATCTCTACCTTCTCAGCCTATAAAATTCAGGTACCAAGAAAGGATTACAGAAATAGATAAAATTAAGCGTTTTCGGTTCTGAAATGAACCCTATTGGGCCGTATTATAAGGCCATCATGCTAACATGTTTGGGGCACCCCAAATGATTTCTCCCAAAAAGTTTTTAATTTCTACTTTCCGGAAGAGTTTTTATTTTCTACTTTGCCTTCCACAGTAAAAGTAAACAGTAAATTTTCTTTCTCCACTATTTTATACATCAGCCCACCTTTGCACTCCAAATAAATGTCATTAATGTCGAGGTCTGATTCAGGATTTTGAATTGCGGATGTTGATATCTGATTCACGCGTTTTGAAATAATGTTGATGATGTGGATTTGGTAACTCAACCATTGCGAATGTCGACATGTGGTTTAGGATGTTGTATTGTGGAGGTCAACATCTGGTTCACACATTTTGATATAATGTTTACGGATATGGTTTGCTAACTCAACAATTACGGATATCGACATCCGAGTCACGCATTTTGAATATCTGACTACAGATGTGGATTCTGAACTACAGCATTACGGATGTCGACATCCGGTTGAGAGATTTCAGAACGGATGTCGACATCCGATTTCCTTTTTTTTCAATTCTTGATTTGTGTAATTTTAACAATTTTTTGAAAAATGTTTCTTATAAATTAAAAATAATAAATATTAATATTATATACTTAAAAATATTTATATAAATTAATATAACATAAATTATATTTTATTTGTTTAATTTTTTATTTAATAAAAATGATTAAATATTTAAATTTACATAAATTAAAAAAATAACATAATTTTACAAATGTTAAACAAATGTGGAAATCTGGTTAACATTTAAAAAATATTTTTTTAGAATTAAAATTAATAAATTTTAATATAATAATTTTTTTAATATTTATATGAATTAATATAAAGTAAATTATATTTTATTTATTTAACTATTTCTTTAATAAAAAATATTAAATATTTAAATTAATAAAAATTAAAATAATAAAATAATTTTATATACATTAACCGGATTTGATATCTGGTTAACAAATTTTTAAAAAATATTTTTTAAAACTAAGTATTAAATATTGATATATATTTTTTATATATTTATATAAATTAATGTAAAATGAATTATATTTAATTTATATAAATTTAAATTTAATTAAAAACATTAAATATTTAAATTAATATAAATTAAAAAATTAACATAAGTTTTCATATGTTAACTGGATGTTATAATCCGATTAACACTTTAAAAAAAATAATATTTATAATTTTAAAGTTATAAATATTAAAATATTAAAATATGAATAAACTTTAAAAAGATAAAAATGAAAGATTCAAATTCAATGTAAATTGAAGAATAAAAAATGAAAAAGTAAGTATATATATATATATATATATATATATATATATATATATATATATATATATATATATATATATATATATATAAATATATATATATATATATATATATATATAT
>Ga0099822_1010904_pt1 | contig 11202 bp, 11 predicted proteins | sample CowpeawhiteBW_FD_76839 | JGI IMG/M metagenome (GOLD analysis project Ga0099822, IMG submission 76839) | Root nodule microbial communities of legume samples collected from California USA - Cow pea white BW | ecosystem: Host-associated > Plants > Roots > Nodule | place: USA: California | collected... | reverse complement strand
ATGGCTTTCAAATTAAGTTCCGAATTAGTGGATGCTGCCAAAGGTAGTGGCGATGCCATACGCAAAAAGGAAGAGACTCATAGAATGGCAGAGGCAAATAGAGCTTTTGCACATTTTCGTTAAGGATAAAAAAAAAAAGGGTCAAAAGAAAATTCCATTTTGGACGCCCTCAAGATATGTTTTCAGATACTGCTATACAATTACAGCGATCCTGCCGTCACCACAGAATGAAAGGGGCGATCTCATAGTTCTTGGTCTGTGTCCAATAAAATGGACGAATTATAAATCTCCAAAATTATAGATAGAAATATCAAGAGGTTCCAAAAGCTAAAAATTAACATGATATGCAATATCATCATAATAAAATCACATTATTCACAACTAGATTGATAAAAGTTTCTTTTGCCAAAAATATTTAATAATTACTAGTGTTGTTTACAAAATTTCACACTTGGTTCAGTTGATCCTGTATATAATCAAGATTAACTGTCCTCAATTCTTGATTACTTTTTGTTTATCAGATAACTGAATGTTTCCCATCATGCCCATTATAAGCTGGAGATCATAATCATAAGAATTACCGGAACCTAATTTCATGAGCATAACCACCATTTATATACTTTTTCGCTAAAATTGTCAAAAAAAAATTATCTATTTCATTTTACACACCATATTCTAAACCTCATCTATACCATGACATGGTAGAGGTAAAACAGTAGGCAGAGTATCAAATACATTGTTCGCCTGATTCAAACATATCATTACACTAGATTTATCAGCGTTTTCCATTAATCATTAACCAAATGCACAATGTAGTGAAACAGCTATGCTATGCTTCATCCATTCCAAAACTTCCTCCAGAACATTAAGAGGCCCAGAGCTAAATCTATAAAAATGTTCTGAACCTGGAATATCTTCAGATATAAATGTTAATGTAGCATATGCATGGACTGCATGATTTGTGGAACCGTATCCTATAAAATTGAGACTTACTATATTTGAATTATAACCATCAATTTATCCAGCCACTAACAACATGTTGATTGGAATAATTAATCTTAAAATGTGCTACAAAATTTTCCAGCCTACTGTCCTATATCCACTGCCATTTTTTCAAAGATGCAACTTCAAGAATCATCTATCATATTATTAAACTTTAGGTTCCTATTTTGCAACATGTCATGGTCCAAAGTCCAAATCGATAGTATATAGGCTATAGACCATTGCAAGCCTTGTCAAATCAGCTAAGTAAAGAAAAAAGAAGGATCATATGCTGCCTTTGCTGAAAACTGACTTCACTTCACTTTGACCACAAAATATCCCCTCCCACCACCACACATCTTCATTTCCAGATCTAAAGGGAATCTAATACAAGGGTCCACTTGTACCACCATATACAAAATCCACTTCAAAGACATTAATAAAATTCATGAAACAAAAACAAACATTGAAAACCAAACTTAAATCAACTACAAGTCAAAAATATAAATCCATTTTACATAGTAAATAACAACCCTGCTAAATATGAAAGGGGAAAATAAGAATATACTGCTAATGCAACAGTAAAACATAAAAACAAAGCAGTAACTATTATAAGATTAAACTCTAAAAATGTAAGAATCAATGAGCAATCTTTTTTACCTTGTCCTGCACCTTGACCTTCAACTTCATAAAACTTAAAAGACTTTTTGATTGATTCAACTGGCTTTCCTCTGCCCCTTTTCCAGGCTGAGAAGTCTCCGGTCAATGGAATCGACGATGATATCGGCATCGGCGACAGCGCCACATTGCCGTCCGGTCCATATTTCCTAGGCCGGCCCCTCTTCTTCTTCCCCTCTGTACTACCGGAAGTAATCACCGGAGAACTCACCGGTGCCGGCGAATCCCCCGTGGGCCCAGAAAACTGCACGGAGCCTAGTGCCACGTGGAAGCTCTGGGGGGGCTCGACAACCTTAACAGCCTGCCCAGAACTAAAAATCTCTTTTTCCTCCATTTTTTTTTCGAATCAAAGAAAAACAAAGACACCCCAAAACCTTAAAACACGCTTAAACCCTTCCCATTGAAGATTCAAGGAATTACCAATTCAAAAAAAAAAAGGAAAAATGATTTTTTTCAACTCGAAGAAGACAAATGTACTTGAATGCAGAACTAACGTACCCAAAAACAGTACACTGACGTTTGAGCACAGAAAAAGTTGCAACCGCTCATAAAAACTTCAAAAATAGAAACTTTTGTCTGAAATGACGAAACCCAGAAGCATAATTTTGAACGGTTGGGGTTGAACTCCGAGAAAGACGCGATACTGTGGCTCAAATCTCCACCATTGCAGAGAGCGGTAAAAGCTTCAAAAAATTGCAAATTTTTTGAAAAATAAATTCTACAATTACAGAGAAAATAACAATTGGGGTTCACAAATTCGCCGGAGTGATGTCTGAAATTAGGGTTTTGCAGGAAAAGGAGGAGTAAATAAATAAAGTTGAAAATGGGAAAATATAATAAAATGTAAAATGATAAAGTAATAAAGTAATTAAATAACACGGAATTTAATTAATAATTAATATTTTAATTGCAAAATTCAAAGTATGAATTTTGGTTAAGAAATTGGTTCACGTCCGTCTTGGAAATTTAATAAAGGTGATTTAATAAATGACTGTGAATACAGATACTTATCAATTTGAATGCATAAAAAAATAGTTGATGTTTATGGAAAAAAAAAACTTTTAATAAAAAATTGCAAATTATTTATTTACTGCTTTTTTAAAACAAAAGAAAAAAAAAATATTAGAAGCTGTAAAGCAAAGGCTGGATGGAGCCATTCCATTGCTCCAACTACTGACAAGTTCTTTGTCTTTTAAGTTAAAATAAAGTTGACCAAGACACATAAACAGATGTTTTTTCAAGCCAATAGAAAAATGAATTGAAATACTCCATTTGTTTGGTGAATCTACTCTAAGATGCCACTGGAACGCATACACTGCTCTTCTCCCTTTTCTTGCATTATTCTTTTACCTTCTGTTCTCTCTTTCTTCTCTTTCACAGCTTGAGTTGACTAAAAGGGCCATTTCTTAAAACCTTTTCTTCTTAGAGAAGAAAAAGGACACAAATTTAAACAAAAAAACACTTGTAGACAGAAGAGGCTACCAAATACTAATACTATGGTCCTGCATCTACAATTCTGATATAAATATAGGGTATCCATAAACAGATATTATATCTAGGCCTGGATACTGTGCTATTTTCTGTGTAGCAGCAACTTCCCAAACATAGAAGATCTATTTAATGAACATTAAGGAAAGGGAACCAGTCCTAATAGGGTAATGTTTCACAACTAAATTGTGTTTTAAAAAGTAAACTACTTTACTTATTGGTATTAATTATTTTTGGTTTTGTGCTAGGTGTTGACTCCACACGATAAGCTGTAGACAGTTGTCAGCACTCGAAGTCACATAGCATATATAGAATTTTCTCTTATGCTAATTAAAAAAGTTGACTTTCTCAGGTTTCGTGATTAAGGTGAATGAGATCTCCCACACGTATCTCAGATTTTGTAGTTACTCTTCATTTAACTTTTTGTTCTTTATTTAAAGTGGGTGTCATCAAATCAGCAAGAAGAGTACATCTGGGAACAAAAGGGCAGGTTTTAGTTGAGATGAAACAGTAATCTGTAAAAGAAACATCAGATTAGATTGCAAGATTTATCATTAATATGTACTTTCCACACCACAGTCCAAGCCCCCTTCTGAGATTATGTACATAATCGGGAAGCCAATTACATTTGACTTGTGATTATCATTTACAGGTAACTACAATAACTGTGTAATATGTAATCTGGAAAACCAAACAAACCAGTTATGCTAACACAAACCGAGCCTTCTTTCCTCAAAGGAGTATTCGGTCTCTTCTCCATAAGGAACTGAGGCAGGGGTTGGAGTCATGGACGTATTCATAGGAGTTCTATTTTCTTCATCCACCACTATGGTTGTCTTTGATGTAGTAGTGATGGATGGAAAATTGCTAACTACTAATGTTTTCTGCAACTTCTTGTTCTGTATATCGTCTACAGCATTTGCATCTTTAGCTAATGATACCATTAAAGAGATGGGGGAAAAAGGTTGGCGGGTAGAAGGAGATTCCATTATACGAACACTCTCAGCACCAGTAGAGAATTTTTTCATAGGAACACCAGCAGTATCAAGTCCTTTTCTAGCTATAACATAAGAACAACAAAATGAGTGGTGAGTTCTAAATGCATGAATGTGACAGAAAATCGTTAAGTATATACGTGTGCTTTTTCTGCAGATTATATGAAACACAAACAGCAAAGGAATGCTCGATATACCAGCAAGAAATTATGGGAAAATCAACCAGCTGAGATGTGGCTTTGGCCTCCACCTTCAACGACAAACGAATAAAAAATTTCCAAACCATTCCTTGGTGCCACATACAGCCTTTACCAAAAAGCCATCATCATCAAGAGTACTTCGGAGAATCCGATGGAGAATCTTCTTCTAAAATCCAAAGAAAACATAAACAGGTATCCGACAAACTATAGTTGCAGTTCAGATGGCAAGTTGGCATGTAAACTAAATTGATGCCGACTTTCATTTTGAGAAGAAAATTAAAAGAATGAAAAAATGCTACGTTAACATGCCACATACAGCCTTCAACGTCAAACGAATAAAAAATTTCTAAACCATTCCTTGGAGCCACATACAGCCTTTACCAAAAAACCATCATCATCAAGAGTATTTCGGAGAATCCTATGGAGAATCTTTTCTTCTCTCCAAATAAAACATAAACAGGTATCCGACAAACTATTGTTGCAGTTTAGATGGCAAGTTGGCATGTTAACTAAATTGATGCCGACTTTCATTTTGAGATGAAAATTAAAAGAATGAAAAAATGCTACGTTAATTGTTAATGGAATCTGAGTAATAAAACTTCCTACTCCCATAATGAAAATGGGTAAAAAAGATGTAGCAGACAGAAAATTTGGCTCAGTCAATGTTTATATTGTGCTTAGCAAGATCTGAATCTGTATACCACATTCCAAACCACCTTACTAAGTGAAGCAAATTCTTAAAAGAATTTTCCATTGGTTCATGTTCTTTCTTTCAACCAAACAGTGAGAAATCTGCAAGATGCATGAAACACGGGAAGGGGGAGCATAAGAGAAGTTAACTACCTGATGATAAACATGAAACATCATCATCCAGATTATTTAGTCGATCATTTTGGTGGGCTTTTTCTGTCCTCTTTGTGAAGGATAACTGTGACTGATAAGGTTTCGAATCAGATTTTGGTGTCTGGCATCCAAGGGAGATTCTTCTACATGCTGCGCTTCCACTCCTTGGTGTCTTTTTTGCATTCTGGGTCTTTGAAGGGCTTACCTTTGTCCCGTAGAGTACTTCCTTTTCCGCTGTGATTTGTCCCTGAAGTTTCTTCAGTTCCTGAAACAGATACATAAGAAAAAAATTAGTTTGACACACTTTTACACTCATTTGATAAATGTATTCCCACTCTCCCATTAATAAAAAACAGTGTCAAATGAGTGTAGATTGCGAAGAAAAAAAGACAAACCATAAAATGTTGCTTGGATTTTAAAACAGCAAAAATCAGGGTGTTTTTTATAACTACAGAACTTATATTAGAGAATCTTTAAATGCAACAAGTGGTCCATATACCCTCTGCCTACGACGTTCTTGCTCCTTCTCTTGCCGTGATAGCGAGTCGTTCTCAAGCATAGAGAGCAGACAGGTCTAGAAAATCACGTACAACAAAAATTAGTTTGAAAGACTTGCTGAACAACAAGACACGAAGATGACCTCTTTCCCGATGATTTCTTAGGTGAGGGTACTTACACCATCATATGTGAACTCAATGCCTCTGTCCTTTTCCCATGCTATAGTTTTTGATGTTAAAGCCTCTGCCATTGCTGTATGCAAACAAAAGAAAATGAAAAAGACATTATGCTTTAATAAACAAACATCAAGGCATGGAAAAGTAAAGCTGTGTTTCTATTCAGTATCCTTAAGATGGTCAAAAGTCCAATAACAAAGCAACATGGCTGACAAAGAAACAATTAAGATCTAACACCTGGAAGTTTGCTGACCAAGGCACGGGCTCTCTCCGCTCGCTTGAGAGTAAGATGAGAACCTTTCCCAGCATTGTATCGATTTTCATCCTGGAAGAAACAGAATGGCAGTAAAATTAACAAATTGAGAAGTGTGATAGACATGGGAAGGGGAATCCATTTACACCATTTAGGAGACCTTTATTTGTGCTTTTTATAAAAAAGGGTGTTTAAGAATGCATAAAAAATCTATTTTTAGCGATCTTATAAGAAGTATAAGCTACTCTTTTATTTGATTACAATTATAAAAAATTCTTTTATTTGAAAGGTAGTTATTATCATAGCTTTTTTCACAAGCTACTAAAAAAAATAATCAGAAATCTTTCTCTTTTTTTCGAAAACCTTACACCTAAACTTTTCAAAAAAGGGTGATTTTTATAAAAAAAAATATATTTTTCATGGAAAAACAAATATGAAAAACTTTCTTTTTATGAACATCGAACTATTATCCATCCAACAGTCGAAATTACCATTCAATGTTAGTACCAACCTGCTATAACAGAGATGGTAAAGAATAAAAAACTAACCATGTTGTACTCCTCGAGCCAAGATTCTTCTTCACATGCTGCTAACCATTTCTCAACTCTTTCAAGTATTTCTTTTCTGACAAAAGCTTCCTCTTTTGCAGAGGCAATCTGAAGTTCAAGTTGTTCGAGCAAACAAGCTGGGTCTACCGCTCCTGATAAAGAAAGGAAGATGCAGACTTTTTAGTTTGCCTAGGAAACAATGGCGCTCATTCACAGGTTTCTCGTACGGAACTTACCAGACTCTATCGCTTCAACAGCGTGTTCCACTGCACTATCAATATTTGGAATCAAATGAGTCTTTTGACATATCTCCTCTAGCTCTGCTCTTTTCCTCAAAACAAGCTCTTTCATTTTGCTTGATTTTAACTCTTCCAACCTGGATACTTCTGCCTCGACCTGCATGAAAATGTTACTTCTACAGGAAATCTGAACCGCACGGATCAAGAAAACCAGTACTTATTTCCCCAGTAACTATAACTCACATAATTGATGAAGTTCTCAGACAAGCTGTTTGGTTCAGTTACTTCATCTTCTGAAGCAGCTATATTACAAGTAACATTCTGAAACATCTGTTGCTCTTCAACAGGCGTATCCATCAAATTCCAGAGCTCCAACATTGTTGAAGCTATATCTTGAAGCTGCCAGACAATAATCAAGTTAACTATCAACCAGAGAAAATAACATCAAATTATAAACACAAAGTAATGTTTCATATCAAAATTATATTCACAAACTGCCAGTTTTTACCCTTTGCATTCTCTGTAGTTTAACTTTTCGCAGTTCTTGTATGGCAATAGCCAATTGATTTATGGTTTCACTGTTGACAGTCCTAGGACCTTCTGAAATTCCTAAGCTAGGATGGACTCCACTGACTGTCTGCTTGAAGTCCAAACCAAGCACTGAACAGAGAGAATTCAATGTATACATTTGGGCTTGAACCTTTTTGAGGCGTTCACTCTGCATGAAAAGTAACAAAGAACAATATGTGACTGTTTAAATTGCACTAGCTTTACACACACACACACAAATACAACTCCGAGAGAGATAGAAGAGGAACTATAAGTATATTATTGACCTTCTCCTTCTGAAGTGCAAGGAGCTCTCTGTGCAATTCTTCAAGCTTTCTCAATGACAAATCAGTTTCATCTACAACAGCTGTAATATATTCTCCTGTACTATAAATCTCATTTGAGATACTTTGAATCTGTTCTTGAACTTCTATAAATTGATTTCTACGCTCAAACTTCCTTTTTCGCATTTCCTCCAGCTCTGGGTGAACTCTTGCCAGCTCTTCCTTCAAGCTTCCAGCGTTTTTGTCAAACTAGAAAAATATGAAAGACAAGAACGAACCAATCCTCTTCTTAGTAGATCAACTGGATAACAAAATAACCTTAATTGTTAAGGTCATTACAGTAACATCCAAGAAAACTATACAAAAGCAATTTGTCGTAAGTGATCCATGTCAGGTATATTGACAAGTGTCGTAGGCTACTAAGGATCCAAAAAAAAAAAACTCTTCCTGCATTACCTGGACTTGGAACTGAGAAAACTACAAGGTACGCTAATTTTAACGAGAATACATAGGGCCCTCTCAACTCAACAGCTACCCTTGGCACACATATACTCATTGAGAACAGTTTAGACATAAATCTGTACCAAAGCTTTTATTGTTAACCATTAAACTTCACTAATACATCTTATGCAATCACTTTCAACATACAGTGCCATTTGCCTTAAGTTCTTGTATCCACTTTATTTGGTTTTCTTTCTGTAATGGGCAAATCACACTACATAATTACGAGAATAGGCAAGTTTTTTAAAAAATTACGATTTCTCAAGAAGAAATCGTGTGACCCCTATGCGTTTTTTGGTCAGGAAGCGTGGGGATCCTACGTTTTTAGAAGAAAACGTCCTAAGGGTGTACGTTTTCATGGGTTTTTATTTTTTTTTATTTTTTCTCTGCACATCCCCCTTTATCTATTTTAGTTCTGGATCTTCATATTCCTTTGTTATTAATGCTATGTGAACCTGCTTTTAAGTCCTTATATATTGAAACACACCACAATTTGTTCTTTTACCAAATTTTCTATGCATACACCGCTCACTTCACATCTCAAATCTCTTACAACCCATTTCCATATCAACATTAACATAATGAATTCATGGAATTATGGAGAATCTTCTTCGTCTAATCCAATCGAAGTCGAACATGTTATCCCAGACATCGTGTTTCAATATATAAGCACTTAAAAGCAGGTTCACATAACATTAATAACAAAGGAACACGAAGATTCGGAACCAAAATAGATGGAGGGGGTGCACAAAGAAAAAATTAAAAAGAAACAAAAACCCATGAAAACGTACACCCCTAGGACGTTTTCTTCTAAAAACGTAGGGCCCCCACACATTTGTGCCCCCCTTGACGTTTTCTAATAGAAAACGTGCCCCCTTGACATTTTCTTTTTACGATTTCTGACTTCGACCAAAAACACACAAGAGTCAAACGATTTCTTCATGAGAAAACATCCACCCCAGTATGTTTTGCCTAAAATCGTAATTTTCAAAAAACTTGCCTATTCTCGTAATTATGCAGTGTGATTTGTCTTATACCAAAAAAACCACTTTATTTAACCAATACACATACAAGCCCTAAAATAAAATAAAAAAATTAGTGATTCATAAAACCCCCAACCTGCCTAAAATGCACTGGTCGCTCTCCCATTGCTGAGCAGATACATGCAAGCTCTGCCTCGGAATCAGCAATCTCCTGCCTTAGTTGAGCTCTAGACCGATTTGCTTTATCTACCTTTCTTCTATATACTTCTACACACTCTTCTTCAAGCTCATACAACATTCTATCTTTTTCGGTGTCAGACTCCCCGACTTCATTCCAAATTATCTATTGTGAAAAATTAGCCAAGACAAACAAGTAAGAGTTCTTCAGTTTTGCACACATTATTTTATTTATTTGGCCAATGGGGCAGAGGGAGCATTAAAGATAAGTTGCCGCAAAATTTAATGTATACCTGAAGTTCGTCAAGAAGAGATTCACATGTTGTATTGGATTGTAAAAGACCCTTTTGAGCTTTAGCCATTTTTATCACTTGTATCTACCGAAAACCAGAACAAAAAAAACTGTAAAAATACATTGTTCCCCAAAAGGCGAAAAGAACATATACTTGAAAAACAATCATTCCAAATTAATGTGTTATAAAAGTAGAAATTAAGAATACTTGCACAAATCCATGGTCACTCTTTTCAAAACAAGTCACGATCTAAGAAGGTTCCAGTGTCAATAAGGATTTGTCACTTTAAATGACAGCATGCTCATATTGTGGTACGATTCTCACTTGAAAAAAAAATACACTATTGCTACAAGAAACATTAAAGATTTTAGTTTATGTCAAAAAAACCGATAGCCAATGAATAAAGGTTAGCCATTGGGGGCCCATCTGGTCAAGGCTCTATATGTTAAATCAGTAAAACAATGGCACAAATGTACAAGTTTCAAAATATCAAATTTCCATACTTAGGTCATATACTGTTCTATTCACTGAACAATTATCGCTCTTAAACATAAAACCCACACCATCATCTTAGAATTAGACCTCCATGGCTTGGAATAAACCATAATAATAGATACACTGAGAATGCCACATTACTGCCACTGAACAATTATCGCTCTAAACATAAAACCCACACCATCATCTTAAAATTAGGTCTCCATGGCTTGGAATAAACCAGAATAATAGATACACTGAGAATGCCACATTACTGCCGGTGCATCCGAATATGTTCTCTCTGAATAATTAATTACTGACGGCATGGTTCCATTCCATCATTTTACCATGTAACTCAAGTGTTGGGCCTCTAATATGTAAGATCATTTTAATAAATCCAACATCCCCATGAAGATAATCAAACACAACACAATTGATTGAACCCGAAAGATTCGATCAAGAAACTGAGCATGAAATATTTCAAAGCAGACACGTAGCTTTCTTGGGAAAATATTGTAACCAAATGCATTGTCCAGAAAAGAAGGCCATAGAACTAATACCCGAAACAGATTAAAAAGGAAAGCGATGTCGTTTCAATGACCTAGGATGTAAAGGACATAGAACAGAACGACAACGTACGATACTAAATTTAGGTTGATGGGTTTTTTTTTTTTTTCTTGATTGGTGAAACCCAGATTAGAAACTTGATCGATACACTTTCCTCACGAACAGAATATGATTTTGAGGTATCCCAGAAAAGCGAAAAGGATCTTAAATTTCACCTGTGATTGAAAGGGATTGGTGAATTGCCTTTGGTCTAGAAACCCCCCTGGCAAGAAAGGGGGATTGGTTTTCCCGATAAAATGAAAAAAAGGGTTTCCCAGGAAAATGCAGCTTTTGTGAATTTTTGAATTGGGGGTGAGAAATTAAAAAAATAGGAAGAACAGAGAGCGAAGAGAGAGAATGTAGCCGTTTGAGGAAGGCGAACCGTTAAAGAGCGGTTACAGTGGATTTTTGATTTCGTTTTAATTATTATTGTTTT
>Ga0099822_1010899_pt1 | contig 11205 bp, 7 predicted proteins | sample CowpeawhiteBW_FD_76839 | JGI IMG/M metagenome (GOLD analysis project Ga0099822, IMG submission 76839) | Root nodule microbial communities of legume samples collected from California USA - Cow pea white BW | ecosystem: Host-associated > Plants > Roots > Nodule | place: USA: California | collected... | reverse complement strand
TATATATAGATATGAATAATATATATATACATCAAAATAATATATATATTTTTATATTTATATTTATATATAATAAAATATAATATATATATAAAATATATATATATATATATATATATATATATATATATATATATATTATATAGTAAAGGCATTAAATCTAAATCTTTAATAAAAATTTCATTTCAAAAAATATAAAAATAGAAATCCAAATCTGTGAAACCACGAATTCGAGACTTCATTACAACTCTTTTATCATCCTATATCAAGATTAGTGTGTAGTGATTTCTTTTTTTATATAATTTTTTAAATGACAAGGATTTTTGTAAAGTATTCTTATATTACTTAAAAATTTCATAATATTTAAGAGACCTACATATTTATTTAATTTATGTTAAATATTAGAAGATTTAATGTTAACAATATTTAAGAAAAACGTGTCCGCATCTCACTTTGAGTCTTCACAATCTTTATATCATGATTTCTTTTTTCGAGTTATGAGAAAAAAAATATAGTGCAATTTTCCCTTTTATAATTTTCTCAAATCTTTGACAGCTGCTTTAATCTTAATCACACCTTAATTAATTAAGAAAATGGTTTCCTGACCATCCATTTTAACTACTTTTTTACTCTTTTACGTGGAAAATAGTATTTATTTTTTTTAGGTTAAAATACCTTTTTAAAAAAATCCAAAAAAATCACGAAATGACACGTGGTAATCACTGTTCATGGTCATCAATGATTTAAACGGTGTTAGCAAAAAAGAACTTAATTGAACAAAATTGACAAAAATTGGGACTATTTGAACGCAAAATCAAAATTAGGACTTATTTGACAAAACTTGACGAAACTTGACGAAAATTCGGACCAAAAAGGTATTTTAACCTTTTTTTTACTTTCAACAAATGGACTGGCACGTGATTGAAGGGGTTAATAAAATTAACCTACCGTTTACTTTCTTGCCGTCACTTACCATTGGCTTCCTTACCGTCAAAGTGAAAAAAGAATCCAAAAGTTAATTTTTTTAAAAACTTCGCAGACCCTCGCATATCACCGTGCCTCGCAAACAAAAAGTAGTTCTCTTCTCCACTGTGCCTGCGAAGTCCACCATCCCTGCGAAGTCCACCATGCCTACGAAGTTAGGGGTGTCAAAACGGGCTAGCCCGGCTCGTTTTTGACTCTGTCCGTTTTTGGCCCATTATAAACGGGCTGGGCCGGGTTGACCCGTAAATGAAAAATGGGTTTGTTTATCAAACTTGGCCCGCGGACCAGCTTTGCCTTTTTTTAAAAAAATAATTGGAGGTCTAAAAATCTTTGTCTTATTTTTTATCAAATCATTTTTTTTCATAAACTATTTTTGTTAACAATGTTAGTTTTAATTAATGTAATGACAAAATCTGAGATAGTAATAAAGATAGACCTACATGCTTTTACATATGGAAATGTTTACCGCAAAAAAAAAAAAAACTTGAAAGTAGTTCTACCCAATATTTAATGTAGGAAAAATATTACAATCATTTAATAAATATGTAAAACTTAAGAAGATTCATACCTGCAAAAAGAAAAACAAAAAGCAAAACAAAGCAAAACTTTTCTTATGATTATTGGTTAGTGTAGATAAAATACTAAAAAACTTATACTTGAACTAAATGTTGTAGGTGTGTACATATATAACTCCAAATGAAACGTGTTCCTAAATTTAATTGGCGTAAATAAATATCTATAACATTTTTTGCATTTTAGCAGAGGGTGTTCTTTCTCAGTTTGAACCACATGTTGCATGTGCACTTTTTTTTAACTTAGAAGGTTTGCGGGTCTAACGGGCTAGACAGGTCGGGTTGGTACGGGTTGACGAGTTCTGTTTTCTAAACCGACCCGCTTTTTTTTGGCGGGCTTGACTCGTTTTGACAATTCTATACGAAGTCCATTGTCCCCTTCGAGTCCACCATGCGTGCGAAGTCCATTGTGCTGGTAGTCTCCTTCGAAAATCCACCACCCCGAAACACCGAAAGGTACCTTCTTTGTTCCGTTCTGTGAATGGTAAGTGATCCCGACGAAATCCAGTGAAAGGGGTTTTTGAACATGCAGTGATAGGCACAACATTTGGTCTCTTCATCCCTTGTTTTTTGTTCAAAGTCTTCTTGGACGTCATCACAATGTTCTTTGTTTGCAAGGCTTTCTTCCGTTTGGTTAAAGGTAAATTTTTTTTGTTTTCCCTAAGCATTGACGTTGTGGTTTAATGAAGCAAAAAGCGGTGACTATTTACTATGTTGATTTTTTTGAACTTCAGATTTTGGTGGTCGTAGTTGTATCGTTTTGGTGTGGCATTGAAAAATTTATCTCTAATAATGGTGGATTTTCTCACAAACAGTAATCTGCTTCCAAAAAGATAGTCATAGTGATCAAGTATAGTTCTTAGCAACATTACAGAAATGAAATTTTTGAAAAAATCATGTGTATTACGTTTGATGGAAATGACAAAATTGGTAGAAGTCAAGGTAGTGAAATTTTTTTTTAAGGTTCAATTTTTAGAAGTGGATTTTTAGAGTCCTTATACCTTTTTATACTTGCTTAGGTAATTTTAGTTCACTATTTACTTACTTTTTTAAGATTTGCATTATAATAGTTATGTTGAATCTAGTTTTTTATTGGTAGTATGTTATTAAATTGTAATATTGAGTGGATGATTTCTAGTAATTTTGACCGGTGCATTTGTCTTCACAAGTATTTTACTCAAGTTATCCCTCCTTTTAATTGTTCAAAATAATTGAGGAACTGTTGCATATAATGTAAAATAAAGACAATTAAGAGTAAAGGTGAGCATACATGTTGGCTCTATTTGTTCGAAGTTTCTCTTAGTCCTTTCCAAAAGTGTTGGGCTTAGCATCCTTATCCCAATACCTTCAATTGATGCTGCTCCTCCATAATTGATGCAGTTGACGAAATTGTAATAGAACAAATAGTAGCAATTATGACTAGCAAGAAATCTACTCATTTTCTGTTGTTCTAAGCCTTAGAGCATTCTTAGTGATAGGAAATTATACCAATTCATGAATCATCAGAGAATTGAAATCCATATGTAAGCCATAACTTTATATATGTAGTTTTAAAACAAAAAACAAAATATTGATTTTAATACTCCTAAATAGAACTACTTTAAAACTATTACTTATTTATTTATTCATAATGCAATACCTTCCACTTAATCTAATTTAGTCATTCATAATGCAGTACCTTTTATAAAGAAGATAATCTAATTTTAACTTTTATACAAAATCTCAATTGTTAGTGTTGTATAAGTATACCATAGTCCATCTTTTTTGAGAGCTTATCTGCATAAATTGATTTAACTTATACGCAAAACTTAGAGAAAAGTTTATTAAGATAAGACCTATGTATTGGATGATCATTAAATGTTTATTCTTTCTTGGTTACTTTAAATTATAATGTTTTTGTACTTTCCACTCTTGGTTGACTTAGAAGAAATTTTCTTTCTACTTTAGATTATAATGTTTCTGGGTTTCCACTTTAGATTATAAGTTTTTTATCCCATTAATTTACTTGAATAAATTCAATAGTATGCATATTATTGATAATTAAAAATATTATGTAACATTTTTTTCGTGCTTACTTATTTATTTTGGTCTTAGGTTATTACAAATGTTTAATAGTTCAATTAGTTATACGACAGGGAAAAGGAAAGTGAAATCTTCTCCGCATTCATGGAATAAGGGTAAGAAGACCAAGATGGAGAAGGATGCCCATGTCAATTTTCACTCCTTAGGACCATTTAAATGAATTTTTTTTTTACTAATTGTTCAACTAAATTGTACTGTCATGTATTATAGATGAGGATCGTGCATTGTTGTGATACAAAATACATTGTTGAAGTAAACAATGTATTCAAAACGACCCACCGTAAGCAGATTGAAGAAACACCATTTAGATGGTTTTTGTCTCTGGACAAGGTGTTGGAAATAAATTTCCCTTTGGTTAGGGAAGTTTTGAATCAGTGGGTTGTAGATGGGGAATTCATTCGTGTTGGCCAACACTTAGTTCGCTTATCAATATATGATGTTTGTATATGCTTAGGTCTTAGTATGGTTGCTAAATTCCATTTGATAGTGAAGTTAGTGGGTTAGTAGGTTCACTTTTTGAGAACAAACCTATTTCAGTCTGAGATATAAGTAACAAGATTAAGAACTATGTTAATAGTGATGATGATGATGATGTACAGAGTGTTTGTAGGTTGTACTTGTTACTCTATTTTTCTGTCTTTTATTTTCCTAGGACATCTAGGACTGTGAACAATATGCCTTTCAAAATCTTAGACAATATGGACAACCTTGGTGACTTTAATTGGGTTGATTCTGTTCATACCTTTTTGATTGGTGGTATGAATCATGGACGTAAGGTTCTACCAGAAAACCCAAAATTCAAGTAGCCTTAATAGCCGGTTGTGTTGCAGTTATACAGGTAATTAATAATTTCAATAGTTGTGACCAATATTATGTTCAACAATGTCACTAAATTTTTCTTCACCTTTGTCAGCAACACTAGATTCATCACACTCATAATAATTATCTTCAACCTCATCATGGCCTTACTTCTTCCTGTCACTCATATTTGCTTTCAACTCATAAAGTTCTTTTTGCATTTCACTCAACATTTGTTCTTGTCGTTCAACAGCTTTCATTGGGTCATCCTTTCTGCCACCCTTACTTCCACGTCCAAATTCCTCAAAAGCTTCTTTCACAAAGGTAATTACTCAACTTTTCAACAGAGGCAACAACATCTGAAACAACCTGCAAGAATTCAGAAAAACTCTCAACAAGTACTAATCATATAATTAAGAAAAACTTAATATCAATCATGTCAAACCGCCTACCATGTTTCTATGCAGACTCCTTTTAATTACATAGTCCCCTACTTTCACTTCTATCCAATACAAGATTCTGGGGAACTTGGTGGTTGGACGCTGTTCCTTTCAGTTGGACACGAGAAAATGGTTGAACGACCATAACTATAACATTTAAAGGAAAATCAGTCAAAACTCTTCACCACTTACTTTTATCTCATGAAATGGAAAATCAACTAAATTAAAGATACAATACTTGTAACAAGTAAACACATCCCATTACATGGAAGTTTTTTGAACCTGGTTTGTCCCTTATCAACATTTTAGCTTCACAAATGCTTCCAACCAAATACTCATACAACACACCACCCCAATTATATTTCCAATACTACAAATGTCATGAACAATGTCGAACAAAATAAAAAAGACTCAGCCACTACGATTGGCCAACAAAAACTCAGAAATTCCTAACAAAAGATAAAGCTTACAAAAATCATTAACTTCTAGATGTTTACTATGTTTTAATAGGTAATCATATACTATTTCAACATCAACAACTTTGTTAGGTCCAAATAACTTCTTGCAATGACTATCTAACCATTATCAGATTAAATCAATGTTCTGACCAACTATCCTTAAACTAAAACCAAGACATACGTCTAATAAGCTAAAAGCAACAAATTTTGTACCCATGTCAAACCCCCCAGCCTTTCAACCCACCGACTAATTAACAGACTCAATATATTCCTAAATATCTTCACAGACTCTTTCAACTCAACCAACCATGCAAATGGTGTTGCCTCAATAAATGACTTTTGATAATTTGTTAACTTCTTATTCAAACTACCAATAAATTTGGTTCGGCATGAATGCCTAAAACAAATCTGGATCAACAAAAAAAAAAAACTAGTTATAGCAATTTGAATCAAAGACACATTCAAAACAAAATGAATTAAAATATGGCATACCTTCCGATCACCACTAAAATCGCTTCCTTCACTAACTTCACTCATAATTCTCACCTGAAAACATAATTGAAGTGACCACAAATTCATAAGTGAAACTTACATCAATGCAATTGTTATCAATATATTGAATACTAGTGAACTCATTGAAGGCACTTAATCGGAAAAATACTTAGTCCAAGCAACATACTTCAAATTTAATTATTCAACCGTCTATCCAAGCAATATTATAACAATTCCTAAATCACAAACAAAGTTTATTGAATTCCATGAAATCAATAAAGGATTACAACGGCTCGTTCACAGATGTATTCTTTAGAGACAACTGGCTTTATCTTGTGATGATTTTTAAAAAGGAAAATGATTTGCAAATTAATGTTTGAACTAGTTTGTATCAGTATATATGCTAATGTTAGGCAAAGGAAAACAAATCCACCAAACAATAACAATATATTATGTACTGCAACAGCATCCCAAGAGTAGAAACTTGGGGGCTCATAATCCTTTGTGAATATAGCAATTAAGAGAGTCAAATGGAAAAACGTCAAAACTATGAAAAAAGCAAAAGGGTTTAGTTTAGCTCTTTAGCTCCTTACACAAAAGCATCGATCTCGAGGATCACCTATGTAGTAAAAAAAACGACTACATGATATGCCCCATATAATTGGATGACAACAAATGAAAAATTGGTCTTAGTTCCAAAAAAGTTATATACATCGTTACAACAGCCAAAGCTGTCAAATTAGGGTTTCAAAGAAAAAAATTTGTTCATTTTTGGTTAATTACAAACATAGATAAAATTACATAAGTAAATATAACATATCTAGAAATGAAACACGAAAAAATATGAGAGGAAATTGAAACATGAACTGAATAAATATTCTTCAGATGCAACTAATACCTTAACTGAATTCGGGGTGGTGGACTTCGAAGGGGACAGTGGACTTCGCAGGCACGATGGAGAAGAAAATTGCTTTTGGTCTGCAAGGCACAGTGATATGCAAGGGTCTGCGAAGTTTTTTTGAAAAACAACTTTTGGATTCTTTTTTCACTTTGACGGCAAGGAAAGTAATGATAGATGATGACAAGAAAGTTAACGGTAGGTTAATTTCATTAACCCCTTCAATCACGTGTGTCAGTCTGTTTGTTGAAAGTAAAAAAAAAAAAGATAAATGCCATTTTCCACATAAGAGAGTAAAAAAGTAGTCAAAATGGGTAATCAGTAAACCATTTTCCAATTAATTAAGTAATCTTGATGGATATGGTTTATAAGCTCATTCCTACAATTTGAAGACAAAAATGTCTTACGGTTTTATTTTGAATTATTTTATTTTATTTTTTACTTTTTAAAATCGGATTTTCTGAGCACAAATAACGCAACAGTCAACCGGTCTATGTACTTTGAAATTTAAAGTAGTAATTTTTTATATATTTATTTGACACGTAATAATTTATATGTAAATATAGATTAATATTATTTAAGTATTCATTTGCACAAGCCTTTACTAAAAAACTTACAAATAATACACAATTAACATCATAGACTAATTTAGATACTTTATTCACATATGATCCAAGTTTCAGCACAATTAATTAATTAATTAATGATCAATTCAATCAAATTCTTGAATGCTGATTCAGTAATCAACTATGTATAAGAAAGTACGCAATATTGGAACTGCCACTTAAAAAAAAGTGTACCATACATTCATCTTGAAATTAAAAGAAAACCATCACCTTTTCCCAAATTTTCTCTACTCTAATAACACCATCTAAGACAACAACAAAAAAGTTTGGTGTTTAAATGATTACCCGTTTGAAAATTCTTAGGTCACTTTTTTTTTTCCTAATCTAATGACAAGGACCATAAAGTTGAGTTATTTTATTTATTGTTATTAACAATTCTATGATTAATAATATTACTTTAAATTATTCAAAAAAAAATCGTGATTAATTACAAACTATTAAAAAACTTAGACATTTTTTTTTTCACATTTTGGTTCAAAAGGAGAAATAATTTTCTTATATCTCTTACTTTCTTCCAACCTATATATTTTGAGTGGGAGCAACAGGAATAAAGGTTTCACATGCTTTTTGGGGACTTTTTTGTTTGTTGTTTGAAACTTTTATATAATAAGAATGATGAGATTGTAAGAACTTTCGGTGGACAAGCGTGAAATGATGCAACATATATGATCTCATTATTCGGAACAAAATCTCGGAAAACAAAAAGGAAAGGTATGAGTCAATTCAGTCACGGTTTTTGCTCCTAAGAGAAGGAGAAAAGCGTGAAACTCCAACACTTTCTCCATCTTTTTCATTAAAGTTTTGTATTTGAAAGGATATGTTTTTGGATAAGAGGGAATTTATTAATGCAATGGAATTAATAGAGATTATGTAATGTAGGTATCATATGCCATCTCTTTTTAGGGCCCTCCCACCACTTTAGTTGCATGGGGTTCGCCACCGCATATTGCCCTACACAATGCTTTTTTACGTGTTTTTATGAAAAATCTCCTTAACAACCTAAAACGTATTTCTCATAATAACTTTAAAAGCATACTATATCATGTTAAGTGTTTTAATTGACTAAAAATAGAATTAATTTATAATATATAAGTAAGTATAAATTTTGTCCTATAAATTAATTTTGTGAGATTAAATTCGACTTAAAGTCTACTTCTTAACAAAGTAATATTAAAAGTTGACTTATTATTATCTTAAAATATAAATAAAATCACGCTTGTTAAGGATATGTATAGATAAATATTAGTTCATAATGGTTGAACTAAAAATTCTCCTTCTAATACACCGGTTTCATTTAAGACATTATGAAAGTGATGATTAACAATTTATCTCATATCGATGAAAAATGAAATAAACTATTCAATTTTCAACATTATATATTATATTATGTAACAATTTTGGTCATGTAATCTTCATAGATGCTTCTTTGACTATACCAATTGCACTTAGTTATTAACATTAAGTTATTAAGTTAATAAATATATTAAGTTCCATGAGAATAATATCATGATATAATTTGACGTGAATGGGACATAAAATCTCGTCTAAAATTTTTCTTTTAATTATTAAACTTCCTAACATTATTTATTTGTACTAATCAACAAATATAATGTGTAATAGAGCAAAGGATGGTTAGTGTTTCTATGCATTGGTAACTATTAGTGTGTGTGTGTGTGAAATTAAACTTAACACCTAATGTGTTTCTTGTATAAATAATCAATATTCAATTTTTTTCCCTCTATGATGCCAAAATGCTAGAAGTTTTGAAAAAAAAAAATATAACCAATGTTTAAATCTACATCACAACCTAATTCCATTAATAAAATTACTTAAATACATGCAAAAAATAACAAAAAAAATGATTTTATATTTTTTAGTACCAATAATTTCTCATTAAAATATATTACAAATACATTGTTAATAAATACTACGATAAGTCATACATACACATTTCATGTAATATAATTTTAATTTCAAATAAGATCATGATAAGCAAATGTAATTTTAATTCAACCCAGATATAAAATTACATTTTAAAATAATAAGCAAATAAAAAAATATAACATAATAGATTAGAGTTTTCAAATCTGGTTTCCATTTTTAAACCCAACTTCAAAATTTGTAATTGATTACTTTTAGTTTATTACCTTAAATTATTTGTATGCTAAGTAAGTTAATTAACAAGCAATATTACGACAACATTTTGTTCATTTAAACACTTTTATGTGATAAAATACATTTTTACGATGATAAAAATTATAATTATAATAAAAATGAGATTTTTAAAGTAAAAAACTTTTGTTTACTAAACTGGTAAAAATGAGACTGTAGATATGCTAAACTTAAAAATTTATGTCAAAAACAAATTACTGTACATAACCCACTTTTAACTTTTCGACACCTCTGGCGTGCTAAATGGATTTGCTCAAATTGAAGCCCATTCAACCTAATGAAAAGTACAACCCAGAAAACCCATACTTTCTTCCTGCACCTCCGTAATTGTGGAAAAACTCCAAATCATTCATGAATTAGAATCATTCAGCATTGTATAATTCAAAAATTTATTCAAATTTGAATATATTATTAAATTTGAAAATATATTATAAATTACACAATTCAGAAACGTGTTATGGATTATATAATTTAAAATATGATTTTGAAATACATAATCTAAAAATACATTTCTAATTATACAATCTAAAATATATTTTCAAAATATGTAATACATAAATAAGTTCTAATTTATGCAATTTGAAACATGATTCTAGATTATGTAAACTGAAAATGTATTATCATCCAATCCGATATATATTCCAAAATAAAACAATCCAAAATCTGTTTTCAAACCCAAGAACGTATTTAAGATTGTAGTAACATCTGAAACATGTTCCTGATTCAAAATCTTAAAATCATAATATGGACCTTTTTTTTTTTTTTACTTTTCTAACACTCCCATGAAGGTGAACAAAAGACACCTTGTGAGGGATGTTTCTTCCTGCACCCACTTTTTTCTTTCGGCATCCATAAAATGTATATTTTCCAAAGTCCCTCCATTAAAATTATAATACAAATCTCTAAATTTTCTATTTTTTAATATTTTTTGGATTAAATATTCTGGAAAATGTTTTTGGATTCAAAAATATTTTTCGAGACAGTCTTTCAAAATTTACTTTTTTTTTTATACATTTTGGATTGAATGTTACGAAATGTATTTCCGGATAAAAAAGTCTTCGTAAACCCTTGTTTCAATTTTTTTTTTTATATTCCGCTGTTCCAGAAAAACATCGGGGGTGCAGGAAGAAGCATGAGAGTGAAAAAAAAAATGTTCATCCTAAGTCATCCTCTTGAACTCAGTAATACGTAACGGCCGTAATATTTTTCACAACTTTTCTTATAATTAAGAAGTAAAATCACACAGTTGACTTTCAAAGTTTTAATTATTAATATTTTTAAAATAATTTAAAATATTTACTAATAAGATTATATGTGATTTAAAATTATGTATATACTCAAATATTTTGCTATAAATTATTTGAGGAGTTTTTTAATTGCTCGTTTAGAAGGTGATGAGAATAAATTACTATACATTTGATTCAAGTTAAAAAAAAAAATAAATAGACATTGAGATTAAATTTCATAAAAAGTTGTTTGATTAATGATAAAATATTTTTATAAAAGGTATAGTGAAAAAAGAAGAAGAAAAATCACACGTTCAGTTAAAGATTAACTGTTTTTATTTTGATTATTTATTTATATACAGGTTTCATTTTATTTTATGCACAACTTGCTTGAAATATAAATATATATATATATCTATATATATATATATATATATATATATATATATATATATAT
>Ga0099822_1010895_pt1 | contig 11208 bp, 2 predicted proteins | sample CowpeawhiteBW_FD_76839 | JGI IMG/M metagenome (GOLD analysis project Ga0099822, IMG submission 76839) | Root nodule microbial communities of legume samples collected from California USA - Cow pea white BW | ecosystem: Host-associated > Plants > Roots > Nodule | place: USA: California | collected... | reverse complement strand
TTTTTTTTTTGACTCAAATTGTTTTTTGTGATAATTTATTTAATATATATTTGATAGGGTATTCCTTATAGAATAGCCATATATTTTCAGATAAAAAAAATTGGTTGAAAAAATTTCAAACGTTTGTAATTTTTATAGAGCTTGGATTGAAACGCTTTATACCTACGTATGAAAGTTGTTCGAAATTTGGGAAGGATCACACTCACCTTTTTTTTATCTTTTTTTTTTATCTCTTTTGATTTGATTGAGGTAGATTTAGTCGTGATCAATCCAATGAAAAGACCCGTCCAAATAAAATGAACAAAAAGGAAATCAATTATATTTAAGTGTTATACAGTGGTTATATATTTAACATAATTAGGATTTTGGCTCAAAACTGTTTGATATGATTTTAAATGTATTCATTTTGATAGTAAAATGTTATGTCAAATAGGGCAACAGAGAGATGCATAGGGTGTGGGATGAGAACTCCACAATTTTTATTATTATAAGTTTCACCTTAATTAGTCCATGCTATACGTGGTCGGTAACCTTGGTTCTCCACAGCAACACCAAGAACACTAGTCGTTTATGTTTCAACTCTCATTTTTCAATCTTAACTTTTGTTAAACTCTTCTTTTCCTATTCTGCTTTCTTTTTCTACTTCTTTATGCATATAATATAGAGTCTGGTTAGGTTAGGTGTGATAAGAAACAAAATCTTTGGTTGTGATTAGTGAGATATTATTGTGCAAGATCCTGAGCCAATGGTTTGGTTTGGGCGGTGAGCATGGCGAGAGGAGAGTGGTGTAGTAGCTCCTGTTGGGTTGATGCATGTTATTATTGTCACATGTGACGCACATTGGTTTGCTTTGTAGTTTTGATCACGAGCCAGTGTTAGAACTTTTTGGGCAGCATTATGCCCCACAAGAGGAAAGATTATGCAGTGTACTGTTACCTTTTCTTGCATGTATTCTTCTTCTGCTATTGCATGGATGTTAGGACTGATTTCAACCTGTACCTTCAAACTCACCAATTATGAGGCACTTGTGTTTGTGTTCATTTTGGAAGGGTTTTGGTTTTCGACCCTGTCTCTGCATTATTAGATACCGGAATACACTACTGTTTCAGAATGCTGCCACGTCTTGCCACTTCTGCGAAAGAAAACCCTAGATTCCGTATATTAAAATATGAAAAAGGATGGAATAGTTTTTAAATTTTATGTTTCCAGAACACCCATCTTTGTTCCCTTCACCCTCAACTTGGTTTTGTGACAGTCTGTCTCTTCGATATTGCGCCTATCGAAGTTGGTCATAAAGGTCACAACTCATTTTTTTAGTGGAATAGAAAAATAGCAATAACAAGAAAAGAAAAGAAAAAGAAAGCTGTGGTATTGAACTAAAGGATCGTAAAAAGTCATTTGGTATTAAAAACTATAACAGTATACTTATTTATATATATATATATATATATATAAATGTTACTTTTAAGTATTTTCTTTTGAAATGAATTAATGTTTAAAGATAATTGCGAGTGCCGATTTAAAAAATTTATTCTGTTATTTTCTATTGATTGAAGAGTGTTGGAAGACGTTGATTTGCGAGATTAGTCTCATAATAGCATACGGCTTTGTAGGTGAGATTTGAGAGTGATGGTGCCCCTTTTACTAAAATATCATCGTCATTTTATTAGAATAAATGAATGGAAGAAGCTACACCCTTTTCATTGCTCAAGGTCTGCCCTCCTTTCCACCTTTGTTGTTCCCTCCTCTCCACCATTGTTGTTGGTGGAGGGCATGCATGGTTCGAGACAACATAGTTTAGAACTAGATCTGTTTTGTAACTAGATCAGATGAATGAATGGAACCAATTCCATTTTAATTGGAACCTATTATGTTTTGGTGCAACACTCATGGAACCGGTTCCATTTGACTTGTATCCTATTCTATTTTCATGCTTGTTTTCGTAACCGGTTACCTTTTCATGGAACATGTTCCAAATATTAAATTTTTCAAATCAAATATATTATAATCTTAATTTTTTTCAATTAATAAATATTATAAATATCTTTATTTATGATAATAATATATCAAAAACTAATTATCTTATCTAAATATCATTTTTTTAACACCAAGGACAATTAGGTCATTTTATACTTTCATCTATTAAATTTAATTTTTTATTAGTTACATCAATCAAATTTTTCACAAACTTTCACAAAAATTACTCTAAAATCCACTACACTATTACCCCAAATCCCTAAAAAAGAACAGTATAAATATCACCTTCTAATCAACCCAAATCAATCATCTCCTTCTCCTTCAAATCATTCACTACTCACATAAGAACACACCCTTAGTCATCATATAATTAATTATATAAGAATGATAAAAAATTTAAATAAATACAAATTTGTGTTTAAATAAATACAAATTTGGCAATGACTCTTATAAAAACTTCTAAGAGAGAATTTAAAGTTTCATAACGAGTAGAGATGAACAATATAATAGAAAAAAAAAATCTAAACACTTATATTTTAAAATGTTGAATTAGAATTGATTTCAAATTTTTAGAATCAAATTTAAATTTAAGTGTTAATAACATTATTCATGTATATAATCTTACATTTATCATGTTAATCATCAGAACTAGAAGTGAATACATAAATGAATTTTAATGAGAGAGCAACATGTTTTCCTTCTAAATCAACAAATACTCTCAACATAAAACATTTGAATAATCTCTTTATCAAATGTAATTGATATATGGGATTTAACTTATTTACGATGGATCAATAAGATTATCCTTTGGTATTCTATTTACCATTAATTACCCTTTAATTATCATACATATAAAAAGTTACATAACCATTTAAATACGTAATGCCAACATAATTTAACATTTGCTTAGTTTATTATTTGTCATTAATATCTTTAAGACTAATGTTAATAATTCAACGCATGTATTTTGCATGGACTTGCTTATAACTAATTGATGCAAATTTTCCTAATTACATACCAACTCTTCCCAATATGTCCATTAAAATTTATATAAAAGAAGAACATGATAAAATAAAATAATATAAAAATATCTTTAACTTATAAGTTAGTTTATCTTAAAAGTAATAAATTATTTTATTAGGAAATGTCTCATTCTTAAATTTGCTTTTATCATAAATAGTTTTATTAGTAAATAAAAATGTTTTATTCTTAAATTTGCTTTAAACCTTCTAAACATTGAGTCATTCCTATGTGGATGACTTAAGGGAAAAATTGTGATGAATTCATATGTGAAGTTGAGAAAAGTTATATTTATAAACTTGAAGAAAATATATTGAGTGAGCTTATTTTAACTTTTAAAAAACATGTTGTTAGGTTATTGGAATCACTACAAGAAAATCTTCAATTAGAAACTAATTTTAAAAATTAAAAATAGTTAGTCACTATACTGACTAATTTAGATATAAATTTACAAAATTAAAAATTATTAGTTACTAAAATAATCACTATTATAAATAAAAAATTATAATTGATGACTAAATTCGTTACTAATGAAGTAGAGACTAACTTAGAAATCAGTTCATTTTGGTAGCAAAAACCTAGGTAACTAATTTTGGTAGCAAAGATCAATTTAGTAACCAATTATTATTTTTTATTCATAATTAGTGGCGTATCTTCAACCAATATTTTGGGAGTGCCAAAATTTTGGTTAAATTACTCTTTTGGTCCATTTTTTCATCCAAAAATGTCAAGTTGCTCATTTAGTTTTTTTAAGTATCATTTTGGTCCTTATTTTTTAAAAATTGATGTACTTTGATCGTTTTCGTAAAATTTTTTAAAGCAGAAGAAAGATTTTTTATCAAAATTGCCACTATGATTATGTTAATTACACCAACAAATCAAGTCATTCTTATTCACAACTTCAATTTGAAAAATTCGATTCAAGAAATTTAACGAAAATGATAAAATTGAATTATTTTTTCAAAAATCAAGACTAAATTGAAAAAAAAAATATTAGAGAACTAAATTGATATTTTTGAACGAAAATATATAGTTACCAAAAGAGTAATCTCAAAATTTTTATATAAACTAGTAAAAGCATTCTATTTATTTATTTTATTATAATAATAAAATAATAAAATGATAATTATTGTTATTATTATAATTATAAAATTAAATTAACTAATTTTTATAATTTTGTTATAATTAATTTTCATTTATAATGATTAAGTTTTAAAAAATAATTAAATAAAAAATATTTAAATTACACAAATAATTATTTAAAAGATAATATTAATAAAATAATTATTTTTATTTAAAAAATATTTAAAATATAAAATTAAAAAATAAATGTGGACAACCCGAAATTTTTTTTTCTTATGTATAAATATAGATTTATACAAATTTATTATAATATCAAATATATAAAATATATTACAAATATTAATTTTTTTAAAAACATATTTGAAATTATATATTAAAATATATAAATATAAAAAAAATTGAGAGGAACCATGACCCTCTCTGTGAAGTGCATCACTGTTTATTGTATACAAATTTATTATAATATCAAATATATAAAATATATTACAAATATTAACTTTTTAAAAAACATATTTGAAATTATATATTAAAATATATAAATATAAAAAAAATTGAGAAGAACCATGACCTTGTCTGCAAAGTACATCACTTTGTAATGATCATTTTAATAATAAAGAATTTTTAGTTTTATAAATTGATATTTAAATTGATAATTATAATTATTTCTAAAAATTTAAATTTTATAGTATTGAGTTGTCACACCAATTCACAAAACCAACTTTATAAGTAAATAGATAAGGAAAATACCAATAAACATAATAACTTAAAAAGTGAGGTTGAGCCTTTTATATGAATTGACTTTACACTCTCTTTTGATGTATCTGTTCGAAAAACTCATTAACGTGTTTTTAAAAATTAAAATTAACTATCTTTAAATAATTAATTTCATTTAAACCTTATCTACATTTGGTCGAAGTAAAAACTATAGACAAAAATTTTCTTTTATTTATTAATTAAATGTTACATCTAACTTGTATGTGATTTATTACTTAATATTTTCTATTATATGCGTTAATATAAATACTCTGGGTAAACTTACAACTTCAGAGAATTATCAAATTCACACTTGATTCATCATATACCATTTTATCAAAAATAATGTTGAAACTTTTTTGGAGTGTTTTTTAAAACATTTCATCATTTGGTTTTGAAGATCTTGCTTTTTGAAATACTTTTACAAATTGAAAAAAAAAAATTGTCTAATTTTAAACAATAACGGCCAGGTATAATAGGTTGGAATGTTTTCATATCTCAAATTTGCGACCTTAATTGTTTAATTTGCATAATTTAAATTTTCTTCTATTATTAATTAAATACTAGACCATGTTCATACACTATTTTTTTTCTTGTTAAATAGTGTTCTTTGGGCACTAACTAAAAATATTTAATAAATATTTAATTTTACAGAAGTTAATGATTAAATATGATATTAAATGAATCACGACCTAAATAATCAATAATGCAATTTTATTTTATTTGTAGGACAAAAATGTTCACAAATATTATATCATTTTAATTGATAATGTATTTGATTTAGACAAAAAAAGTTAAAAAAATAATAAAATAATTTTAAGATTTTTGTACAATTTATTTTTTCTTTTAAGGTTGTAAAAATTAAAATATAATCAATAGGATTAGCAAAATAGGTTATGTCCAACAAGTTAGTCAGGAACAAATCGGGTTGATTTCAATCCGTCAGTCTGTTTAATCTGGTCCGTCTAGTCATCAATTTGACGGGCCAAAATGCAAGCAATTAGGCTTGGCCTGTTTACCTATTTTTATTTTTAAGTAAAAATTAAAATAAAAGGTAATTAAAAAGATTAATATTTTATATTATATTTTTTTAAAAGTGTAAATATATAATAATATTGTAATTTAAATAATTAACACTTACAAATTAAGTTTCAATTATTAGTTATAATAGAGTAATTTAACATGTAAATATAATAATTATTTTAATTTATCTAATTGAAAATATTACATAATAAATTAAAAGTTTAAAAAATATTTTACATGATTAAATATGTTTTTAATATTCATTTATTTGTATATACAAACAAATTTTTAAAATAAAACAAAAATTTGAAAACAAATTAAAAATAAAAGGATAGGTCAGTCCAGTCCAACCCGTTAACCAATTCTGTATGGCCAAGTTATTGTTATTGACATGTTTCTATTTGACAGCCTAGTCTATTCCGACCTGTTTTTAACATACTACTAATGGGCTCGATCAAAATAGACGTAGTTAGTCTGTTTTTGCACCCCTGATAATTAAACATTAAAAGACTTAAATTAATGTAGAAAACAACAAAGAAAAAAAAAGCAACCTAGTATATCAAATAAAAAAACATTAAAATTATTTTGTTGTTTAATTATATTTTAACTTTTTTTATTGTGTATATCAAATAAATTATCAATTACATTTATATAATATTTTTGAATATTTTTGTCCTTTAAATCAAATAAATTTGCATTAATGATTATTAAGATTATAATTCATTTGATGTCCCAGTTAATTATGAATTTTTTATAAAATCCAAAGTTTATTAATTATTCTTAGTTATTGGTAATTAAAAACTATTAGAAGAAATTTTCCTAATCCAAAAACTTGTAAAATTACTTTTGAAGGATAAAAAGTTTAATTGTTACTTCAATAATTGTGGTTACTGATAAATGCAATAAATAATACTTTTATAATAAAAAATTAAATTTAATGAAAATATGAAAACAAAAGCACATATACAATAAATACATGACTACTTTATATTTTTACACAAAAATATCATGGGAAGACCGGGAATTATTGAGGTTCAACTTTTGACTTACATTTGCATTCTATCACACAACATTGTTCAGTTACTTCATTTGAGAGTATGATCATAGATGACAAAAATATCAATATTTATAAATATTGGTGGATAAAATTTGTAATAAATATCAGATGAATATCTTTAATAAATATTAAAAGGTTAGGATACAAGTATTTCAATAATTATGGTATTGTGATATTTTACTCAGAAATATTTGTTATTCGTTACTTATTATTAATAAAACAATTGTTTAAAATTTAATTTATCTTTGTATTTTCTATTTGTATATAAAATCGAATTTATTTTAAAAAAATTAATTTTATATATTTGTGGTATATAATTTATTTAAATTTATATTCTAAAAAAATCAAATTGATTTTGGACAAAAAATTTATTTTGAAAATTTATTTAAATTATATTTTAAATTTAATTTTTTTCATCTGAATTTATAGGTAATTTAATTTATGTTTTCCATACGATTTTATACTAATTTTAAATATAATGGTAAAGAAGGTACAATAGAAATATTATTACGTCATGTAGAGTTATTGCGGTGCATTTGTATGTTAGTTTAAATGTTATTATTGTTTTAAAAAAGATATTCCTATATTTTTTTAGCACATGAAAAGCATTCATATATGGTTTGGTTTACGAATAAAAACAAGGTTTTTTTCTCTTGAGAAAAAAAAAAGGTGAATTAAAGTCCTTCGTGGTATAAAAAGTAAATAAGGTTAACAATATAAATAAAAGAAAAATCATAAATCTATATGGAGTTTACCGTTCCCCGTTTGTACATGGTGATGGAAGTGTAGAAGCTTGTAAGTGAAGGAATAAAGGTTTGCAAAGCGTAATAGCAAAACTTTTAAAGAGGGCCACACTTTATTAGCATCTGCTACATGATCAGAATTTGTTCTCCTTCACAGTTTTTCTTTTACCTTTTTTGTCTTCTATTTTAGTAGATGTTTGAAAGCAGCATTAAACCAAACAGAAGCACACCTAGGAATATATGAGGATAAGCCACCCCAAGCTATCACTTGGGTTATTCCTTTTAACCACTTCAGAGCCAGCACTTGTTGCTTGCTTGCTTGGATCTTTCTCACAAAATGCTTCAACTTGATACCCTCCCTCATCACATTTTGACTCAATATGCACTTATTATCCAATCACTTCTTTCCCTCACTTTAATTATCAAAGAAAATAACACCATTTTGGCCAAAGCTTTATTTAAACTCTTGTGTTTGAACAAATAATGGATATTGCAGGGTCTTTTCACCGTCTAATTTAGCACTAAGCAAACTTAATAATATTCTGATTGTTCCGAAATGGAAGTTGATTAACTCTGTGACTGTGATATGTCAATACAAACAAAAGGAAGCGACGAGGTGATTGTATAGTTGGAAGCAAAATGGTATGAGTTAAAGAAAGGGTAGTAGGTATTATATTTTGGGTCGATGCTGATTTGAGTGTTCTGTAGATCATTGACAACTCTTTTGGCTCGTAATCCTAGTAATTTAAAATTTATTATATTCCAACAAGATAAGACATGTCTAATTCGTAACTTCCGACTCATCAATCCAACACCTCAATTATTTTTGGGAAAGGAAGGTTCAACATCAGAATGGCTTCATCACCCCATTACTGGGGAAATTATAAACTTTGTTAAGAATGGCATTAGAGTGTGATTCTGATATCTAAGAATAAGCACAAGTGGCTGAAAATGCACTTGTACTGTGCATGGACGTAGCCCACTGACAACTACACACCACACAACACAACCATCATATCTTGCTTACAAACTGATTTAAAAACTCAGTATCACTTCTCCCTTCGCTTCCCTTCCCCTAACTTTTTCTCACCATTATTGACAGCTTTTGCGGACCCCTTTAACTTCCAGAATAGGAGTATTACATTATTATCAATAAAAATAAAGATTCAGCACAAGCAGCGACAACTCGATCCACTATCTTTAGTGTGTATTTGGTCCTTTTTCTGATGTTGGGCATAGACTCTGCTTTTTTCTGTACTTAAAATGTGCCTCTCTTTTCTATATTGCCGTGACTTCTCTGAGTAACAACAAAATCGACTCCATCTTGTGTCTTTGATGGACCATACCCTCACCAATCCCACGTTATTACTGTCCCACTATGCCTATGTTTTTCCGTGTCAACGTAACTTGTGGCTTATACAAAACTAGATCTTTCACCCATCAAATTTGTGGCTTCTGAAACACCAACACTCCAAGATCACTCAACCTACCAATCTACCACTGTTAAAACACCAACGTAGTTTGCACGATCCACTATGGGAACACAGGCCCACAACTACCTATGCTTCGTTGCTTATTTTTCTTTGCTAAAACTTCTCATTAGAGATTGATTTTTGTTTTATAAAACAAGAATCATTGCTTAGAGGGCCTATTAGTTATACTAGGAGTAATTTATACAGAAATGTCTATATTGTAAAATATTCACCTTTTTTTACAATTATGAGACATTTGTTTTCCCTTTTTCTCTAAAAAATGAAAAACACTTATAAATTTAAACAGAATTTAGTACAATAAGCATTTGGGTGATGCAATAATAGAACTTGTGAATGTGTCGTCTTAGTTTTAGTGGTCATTTTTAATACTATATATTGAAATAAATTATATATGTTGAGTATTATAAAAAATCATGGAGAAGAGTGATATCCTTCAAAGATTTAAGAGCCGGGAATTCAAATACGTGACTTGTCAAATATGAAACTTTACTTCACTCTACCAACCCCGTTAGTAAATGTTAACTCTTTACACCCAAACTCTGTAATTTATTCCTTTTTTATTTCCATAATATATCTATTAACATTTTTTTTTATTTCTTCCCTACTGCGTATTTCTAAGATTGCACGAGAGATATTCAAATTACTTGTTTCATTAGTTATGGTTATTCGATTTCTTAAACTTACTTATTTCTGTGAGAATTTAGCTTGATCCTCTCATGTTTTTTCACTCTTTTTTCAGTATTTTTATATTTTGATGTGCTAGAAATGATTGATGAGCATGAAAATGCTAATCTAATTGAGATTTTTTTTAACTCGTAATAATGCTTAGCACGTCAGTTTTATAAAAAGAAAATACTTGCTGATGGTTTCAATAAAAGGTAATTATATATATTTAACAGAGAAATATTTTCTCCATAAGACTATTTTCCTATATTAGTTATTTATCATTTAGCATGTTTGTTTAGACAAATCTACTGTTGATGAGCAAGTAAGAGTGAGTATATACATTGAGTTTATTTGAATGTATTTGAAATGATTTAGGAGAACGGATTTCTGATTTAAATTGATATTTCCATCTTCATAAATAAAGAAGATTTGGGATGATTTATTGTATGGTAAAGTTCCAAATGTGCCCATTTGCCAAAATAGTGTAGATTGTTTGTCCCTCCTTGATTTTGAATTTGATTGGTTGAACATCGGTGAGTGAAATTAAATTGGTGTAGTAAGTTATGAGAGTTGTGAGTATTTTAATAATTATAATACCTAATAATAATAATAGTACAATAATCAAATATAAAGCATATCAACATAATATTATTGAAAATAATACAATATCTATTCATTTTATTATAATATAATATTTAAATTAAAACTATTTTCAACCATTGACATTGTATTTTAAATTAATTATACGTATTAACTTGTTTTATTAAAAAAACTAATCATCCAAATTCTATTTTAAATTCAATTCAAGTAATAAAATTTAATTTTATAATAATTTAAACTATAGGGACAGAATTGTAAGCTCACAATTTAATTTATAAAATATTATTTTATATTATCATATCTATTAAACCATTCACAAACTTCACCCACTTTAATTTCAAATATTTTCATCTATCCTTTAAAACAAACAACACCTCAATCATTTCTTTATCCCTCGTATTCATTCGTTATTCTCTTTCAAATCCTCTCCCCCAACACACCTTTAGTCTTTTTAAAAAACAGAGAAATGAAATAAAATATAATTTAGACGCTTAAATTTTGCTTTTTAAATTTGAAAAGTTTACTTTATTAGTATTTAAAGTGTTCTGTTTTTATTTTTATTTTAATAAAAGACGGGATGATGTGTATCTCTCTAACTAGACTAGTCTAGAAGTACGGAGGACATACTTTCGTCTATGATAGACTATGTAAAGTTTATTATTAATTTATTGGTATAAATACACATTTGGTACCCAAACTTTTTCGGAAAGTTCAATGTGGTACCTGAACTTTAGAAATGTTCAATTTGGTACCCCAATTTTCTAAAGAGGTTCAATTTGGTCCTCTCCGTTAA
>Ga0099822_1010890_pt1 | contig 11214 bp, 4 predicted proteins | sample CowpeawhiteBW_FD_76839 | JGI IMG/M metagenome (GOLD analysis project Ga0099822, IMG submission 76839) | Root nodule microbial communities of legume samples collected from California USA - Cow pea white BW | ecosystem: Host-associated > Plants > Roots > Nodule | place: USA: California | collected... | reverse complement strand
TGCAGTTATATGAATATTCTTATTAAACTACATATTTTTATTAAATATTTTTAATTTAAAATTAGAGTTGGTTTAAAATTAAATATTTTTAACCTCTTAAAATTTTAAATTAATGGTGTTATTACTTTTCTTCGTTTTAATTTTAAACTAACGCTAATTCTAAATTAAAAATATTTAACAAAAATATGCATTTTAATATATACAAATTAAATTTTGTCTCAATTTGAAGAGGAACAAAAATGTTAAATTTTAAAAAAAAATTAGGACCAAATTGAAAATAATTAACGAATATTGGGACCAAATTGAATATAAAAAACTAACTCTGACACGTGGCATGATATTAGCTTGACACGTGGATTTTTTTAAAATTAAAAAAAATAAAAAATCACAAAAATGACACGTGGCATGATATGGGCTTGACACGTGTACATTTTTTTTTAAATTAAAAAAAAAATTTAAAAAAATTTTAAAAAAAATTAAAAAATATTAAAAAAATATTAAAAAAAATCAAAAAAATCACAAAATGACACGTGGCGGTTACTGTTCACATCCGTTAACTATTTTAATGGTGTTAGCAAAAAGGACTTGATTGAAAAAATATAACAAAAAGTAGGACCAAACTGAAAACAATTTCAAAAGTAGGACCAAAGTGAAAAAAGTCGACCAAAACTAGGACCACATGACTATTTAAGCCTTTAATATTAAAGCATAAGAAAATGAACCTTCCTTAATGCGCGGTACTGTTCAGATCGTGGTCGCAGTTTCCAGAATTTTCGGTTTCTCACTCCACACGTCTAATGACACTTTCGACTCCACTAACACCTCTATCAGAAACCTCTAGTCTCATTGTGCGAAATACACGATACGCCGAAAGTGCTGTTTGAAGGTCCTCGCTGTTCCGAAGGAGGATGATCTCAAAATCGATGAAGATTATTCTGTTGTAGTCGCTGAGCTGCCACAGACAGAGATTTTTGTGGTTGTATTCATTGTAGCTTCCCCTAATTTCCGCAACCATGGACACGAACCCTACAATGTTTTAGGGATTTGGTGGATTGCACGAATTCCTGATTCAGCTTTTCATCCATCCGAACACAATCTATTGGTTCGTGTTGACGATGATAGGTCTCAAAAGCAGTTGAATAAGGATGGCCAGCACAGATTGGACGGTGTTGGGGAAAGTTTATGGTCTGCATGCTTGTGATCGGTTTGCATTTTGGAGTCGCGATTTCGGGTTCACTGGCGCGTTTTGTGGTGGACAAAACACTATCAACGATAGCGGCCGTTGAACGACAGTGTGGGGAGGTGATGCAAATCCGCTTTCATTATTGACGGCGTTGCAGCATTTCCTGGTGATGGGTTCGGGTGAAACGTCCTCTCGAGCGTGATTTCCCGCCTCGGAGGGTTTCTCATCATCGTGTGGTCATTTTCTCTGTTGATAGGGCCTGGGAATCTGTTTTACCGAGGCCCCACGGTGGACGCCAAATGTTCTTGCCGACGTCCGTCCGATTTCAAATCGATTAGGTGTCTAGCAAGAGCAATATTTTATGTATTGTTCCGGCAAAAAGTTTAATAATTTTACCGAAGATAGAAGTTATAAGAATCTTCCTGACTTAACGTACAGTAAAGAGCATACTGAAGCCAGAAAATTGTCCCCCTGACCCTAAGGGTTAATCTCTTATTTATAGGCAAAACAGTTACAAATATCATAACCGACTAACCCAAAATATCTCATATAAAAAATATCTTAGTAAAATATCAATTAGGCCTAAATTCCTAAACTCAGACTTTCGTGAATCGGGTTGAATCTTGAACGACCAGGACGGTACAATAAATATATATATATATATATATATATTGCTTCTCAATATTGTTATCGCCAATTTAAATAAAAAGAAAGCTTAAAAAGCTATTTAAAAAAAATCAAATTCAAACCTAAGAAGACTAAATTGAAAAACAAAAGACAAAAGATTTTTTAATATTTATATCTTTAATAATATAATGTTTAATTTCTTAATTTTTTTTTAAGATTTAAGTAATTGTTCTTAAGATAATAAATTTTTAATTACTTTTTAATTTAGGTTTGACCTTATTATGTAACTAAATTGAATTGTTGTTCAAAGGCAAAATAAAATTGAACGAGAGTCTATTGTATTATTGTGCTAAAATGTTATTTTTATTTTTTATAATTGAATAGGATTTTTTTTAAATTTTAATTTTATGTGTAAAAGTTAGGAATTTTATGTGTAAAAGTCTATTGTAATAAAGAAAATTGAGTTATTTATATCAGTAGGAGATAAGAATAACACTGAACAGTATATATTTATGTAAGTTGGAAGTCACCGTAAAAATAGTTATGTAATTTGTATAATTATAGAAATTTTGTTTAAATGAATTAGTATAATAAAAATGGTTAAATATGTAAACAAATTAGAATTTGTTCATGTCTTAAACTTTGATACATTTTAATTTTTCAAATTTAAAAATGAATGAATATAGTCATCTAAACAATATTCTAAGTTGAGATTTGAATTAAAATGTGTCAAATGGTTTGAACAACTCAAATGTCACATGTAAAAACAAATGTAACGCAATTGAGTTAAAAAGATTATATTTATTTCTTTTCAAAATTTGGAAATCAAAATATATTAAAGTTTAAGAAAATGACAAATTCTAACTTTGTGTAAAAGTTTAAGGACAAAAATCATATTTAAAAGAAAAAATCTTTATTATCTTTCTATTATTTCTTTATTGCATTATTGTATCATCCAACAAGTTCTGTTAAAACATTTTGTAACCATACTAGTGTCATACCTATTAAACAATGCACAACTCCTAAAAGATCACTTATTTGAAGTTATCCTTAGCAATCTAAGAATAAGGATACAATTAAACTTTTAAGGAAGTTATGTTTGCATATCTCAAATGAAGCCAACAAAACACTAGATGACAAAATTTGTACAAACCATGCAAGAAGAACTTAAATAGTTCCCCTTTAACTACATCTAGAAACTTGCATGTCTGCCTAAAGATAAGACTATTGTTAGAGCAAAGTTAGATGAAACATGTATAAGAAAAAATGTTAGACTAGTGGTCAAGGTATTCATAGCAAAAAGGAATGGGCTACATAGATCCTGATGCACCATTCACAAAATTCTAGGCTATATGTATTTTTCTCTCATTTGTTAATCATATTAATATGAACCTATATTATATGGATATAAGTAACATTCTTTTCAATAATTTCATTAAGGAAGAAGTTTATGTAAAACAACACTCTAGATTCGAGAACGTTACATTTTTTAAATGTGTTTAATCATATAACAATATTTTCTATAGTTTAAAACAAGTTCTACAACTTGGTGTGAAAACTCAATTAATTTTTATTATAAAACAATTTTACAAGAGAAAATATAGATATTACATAGTTTTACAAATATTTCAAGTCTAACTTTCATTTAGTTTTGATTTTTGAAAATTATATTATTTTCAGTTCTAATGAACCTTTTTGTGAGAATTTTGCTAAGTTGACGTAAGAAAATTATATATATAACCAAAGACAAGTGATTTAAGTTTGCATGATGTTTAGGAAGTATTTAATGACTTAATGTTTAATCAAACCATCTAACATGGACACATGCATTGTCTCTGTCATAGGAAGACAAACATTTCCTCCTTAGCAAAGGGAGGCAACAAGTTCTACAGAATCATATGTTTTGTTCTAGAAGTAAAAGCACTACATTGCCATTTTTTTACATTACACACACATCCTTTTAAATTTCAAAAACATTTACCAAACCCTAATAAGGAGATTTCTTACTTTCTCTCTAAAGACTATCCATTTAAAATCATTATTATGAATTATGAGACTCCAACTAAATTAAACTCCAAAGTTAAACAATCATTTATTAAAAGTCATAATTAAAAAATCTTCATTTATTGGTAAATTTTCTGGTAAAAAAAGCCGAGAGAGAGAGAGAGAGTGGTAAGTGTAGTTAACTTACATTGTATAGGAAGCCCACATAAATTCAGATTAATCATTGATGTTAATAGTACTTTCTTTACACTACCATGTTATTCATTCTATTAGTATTATAATTTATATTATTATTAGTATAAATTATAGATTCTAATACAGACCAAAGCATCATCTACCTATATAAAATAAAAACGGCATCTCCAATCAGAAAAATAACTAAAATCTAAATATTTTTTATACCAAATAAAAAAAGTAAAACAAAACTAATTAAGCGCTAGCTGAGTGTCCCATTCGTCTCAACAAGAACTAGGCGAACCGCAACAATCTCTACCCCGTTTCTGGCCCAAAACAACAGGGCCCATTCCTAAGCCCACCAAAGCCCGATTCTCCACCACGGCCTTCAAAGCCCGTTCCAGCGCCCCAACCTCCACCTCCTCTTCACCCCACTCCACCACCACCACACTCTTCGTCCTTCCCCCAACCGTCATCATTTCCGCGCGAACCGGCTTTGCCCGAACCGACCGGATTGCCCGTGTCACGTCTCGGTTCAGACCGGCCCGGTCCTCACAGCACACCGTCGCCTTCACCCTATTCGCCTCCCCCTCGCACCAACTCACCGTCGCCTCGTCGCAATCCCCGGGAAGCGGCCACGCCTCAGACGGAACCAAACCCGGTTCGCCGCCGTCCCCGCACGCCACTTCATCGGCCTGCTTCCTTAACCGTTTCACGTGCTCAACAACTTCCGCCAGCAATGACGCTTTATCCGACTAAAAAAGTTAGAATTTACTACATTATTACCCTCCTACCATGCAGAAACTAAATTCACACCAACTGAACATTTTTTCCAGAAGTGCATTTATTTATGATAAAAAATATATATACATAAATTTTCCCATAAGTTAAAATAAGAGTTCTACACAAAGAATGATAATAAGATATATAAAAAAAACTTATACAAATTAATTAATGTAATTTTCTAAAAAATTTCTTTTGGAAATTGTGATGGAGAAACATGTGAGTAAGTGAGTTGTATAATAATTAATGAACATGTTTTTCATTTTGTGGATAACCTTGGCGGCGTTAGGAAGGAGCGAACGTAAGGTGGAGAGGTGAGAGTTGATTCTCTGTCTGCGTCTCCTCTCGGCTTCCCTGTGACTCTTGCACGCTTCCGTTGATTTACGTTCCGCTTTTGATCTGGCGCCGTCGAACTCCACTGCCCTTTTAATCATCGAGTTGGGAACGTGCGTAGAGTCGTGGTCTAGCCAACTCTGGAACCCGTAGAATCTCCGAAAGGGAAGCATGTTTTTTCGTGTGTTACAATGAATGTTGTTGGTGTGTGTGGAGAATGAAGAGGTTTAAGGAGTGGGGAGAGGGTGATGTAACGATGATGTGTGAAGTGTCCGTTGTCGTTGTGGTGGCTTAGGTATACGGTGTATTGTTGGGCAGCTTTTTAGGTAGAAATTAGTGTGTACGTATTGTGTACATGAGAGACAGTTGGGTGAGGATCGAGGGAGTAAAGTTTGAACTGTTGTGGAACACAATGGTACATTTTTATTGTGTTGCTAAAAAACAAACAAATAAATAATAAATAAATAAAATAAAATAGGGTGTGTTGTGTTGCCCGAGGTAGAAGAAGGAATGGGAATGAGAAGTGAGAAAGATTGTGACCTTTGAGAGACCAGAGAATAAATTAGTGCCTGTACATTTGTCTACAACGGGAGACACTTTCTTCAGAAATTAAATCACTTATACCCTTTCTATTTTCTTTTATTTTTTTATATTTTCCTGTTTGCAGACAATGAATTTTCAAAACTCCTGGCTTTTTCTATGCCTTATTATCCCTTTCAAATCAATTTCACTGTAGTTTTCGTCCTAGCCTGTGCTTTCACGCCTTCTGCATCCTAATATGTTTATACGGTAAAAAAAGATCAAATTTTTTCTCTGTTGAAATGAAATATGTGTCTTAAAAGTTTATGTATATAATGTGGGACGATATAAGTTAATGATGCATGTGGAAAATAGCAAAGGGTTAGGGAATAATAAGAAGAAGTAGAAGAGTTGATTACTACTAATGTTGGAAAAAAAGTGGAGAAAGAGATAGTGAGAGGAGAAAAATGTGGTAATATGTTGGTGAGGGTTGAAGGGTGGAAATAATGGTGGTGTTTGGTGGAAAAAGGAAAAGAAGAGTATGCAATCATTTTCAAAGGGGAAAACAACTGTTTTAATACTCTCATACGTATACTACTGCAGCCGGCGCCGACACCAACTTCTGAACGGAATCAAAACCAGACAGCGATGTGCTTACCCGACAACAACCTCTTTTACTTCTTGGATTCGATCACTTCTTCTGTATTCTCTGTATTCTCTATACTGTTTGTGCACTATCGTTCATATACTCAACGTTTCCCTTTCACACACACCCCCTTTTTCTTTTTCTCTCTCCTAACATTAATTCATAAATCCTGGTTAACATAATCTTTACAATAATCACTTTAAAAAACCTAGTATACACATCAGGGTTTATATTTGAATATCACAGTCATGCACCCAAGTATTTCTCTTTTTTCCATCTTAATGTGTTTACTTAACACTCTTCAAATATAAGTTACAGAAAATTAATATAAACATTCTGAATTAAACCTCACTTGACATAACTCCAACATCATTCTTGTTATATTAAACTAATAGAAAATAACAGAAAAAAAAAACTATGGTTCCAAAAATGTTGTGAGTTTTGCCATTAATGTATACCTTCCCTGATGCTCTAATTAGGTGAGAGTAGAGAATAGATAAAGTTGGATGGACAGATTAATTATTGAGAGAGTCCATTATTCACTGACATGCATATATATATATATATTCTTTCTTTCTCCACCTATTGGTTTACCTTACTTACTACATTCCTTCCTTGTAGCTAGTGTAGCAGTTTAGGTTACTTTTTTGTGACAGTAAATGTATAAAAAGAATATGAATATGAATTATGTATGTATGTATCAGTAACATAATGCATGTGAATATGTCGGGTGGGCCCCAGCAAGGGTAACAATGAAGAAGGAAAGATCAACATCCGATGTCAGTGCTCCGGCTGCAAGGAGCAGATGAGACTTTAGATGGCATCCCCCAACCAGCAGCCTGCAGAAGCCACATCATACACACCTAAGCTATATATCCTCACCTAATTTATTAATCACTTATATAATATGTTTTATTTCCTAAAACATGTTTTTCATCACTCTATTTGAAAAATGATTCATTTCTGTTTAATTTTTAAATGATTATATACATTTAATCCTTTTTATTGCTTTTATAACAATAAAATGTCACCACCAAGTGTTTATATTAAATGTACAAAAAGGGATAATTTATAATATCACTTGTTATATTCAATTTTAGAAAGTAGAAGGCTTGAAGGCTGAATTTATCCATTTGAAAGTCATAAGAACTAAAAACAAGGTTAAAAAAATATATATTTTCCTTCGTTAATTAGACAATAAAAGAAAACGTTATTAGTAATTTGATTATGTTATATTTAATTTACTTTCACATTTATTTTTAAATTATTTAAAGACCGAAATTTTGTTTCATGAATATTGTTGAAAAGTATCAAGAGGTGAACTCTAAGCTTATTTCAATTTTATAAAAGTAAAGGTTAAATATATTTCAGTTGTTAAACTTTCACACAAAATTTGAATTCGTTTTTGTTCCAAATTTTAAAATTGGTTCTCAAATTTAAAAAATGAGTGTATATAATCCTTTTAATCCAACTATATTAAATTTCTTTAACATGTCAAACCTATTTTAGATTAACATTTGAATTGCTTACACCATTTTACATGTTTTCACTTCAATGTTAGTTAGGAACGTCATTTAGCAAGCCCAACAAAATTAATGTGATTTGATTAAAAGAACTATATTAATTCATTTTTAAAAGTTTGAAAATCAAAATATACCAAAATTTAAAACAAATATGAATTTTAATTTTACATCAAAATTTAGATACTAAAAACATATTTAACCTTAAACTTAATTTATAAATCAAAATTTGCACTTACATATTATAATTTTATATAATCTCTTATCCGTATAAAATTTCCAACAGAAAAAAATCTCATCATTCTTATTACGAAAAAGACTCGAGGAATTGAACTATTACTATCTTTCCTATTTTTTATTTTTCAAATGTCATTTGAGAATATCATTACTCCTTTGAAAACCAGTGAAATATATATATTATTGATGGCAAAATATGAAGTGCATATATATTTTCTATTTGTTGTGGTAACAGTGGTATAGTTTGGATTGATATATAGTATGATTTTGACATGTCCATGATGCAATGAGCATGTCTCCCAGGCTCACTGTTCCATTCGATCTGTGTCTCCAATGGCTAAAGCTTATTAATTCGACCCCACCTCTTCTTCCATGCACTGCTCATTTATTTAACCTTTTATATGCTTGGCCCCCACCTATTCCACATCCCCTTTTCAATAGTAAAACAAAAGGGTCAAGCCAATGCTATTAAGGGTTTTAGGTCATATACCTTCAACAAATTTTCTATAACTTTTGTTTTTAGTATTAAATTTTCATATGACAGGTTTTCCTCTTGGTCCCTAATCTATTTTTCCCTTTTCTTATTCACTTCTTCTTGTTTCTGTCTATCATTAACTAATCATATATGACGCTTAAAAATATGCATTTAATTTAAAGAAACAAAAGTATACAAGTATGATTGGTCGATTTTACACAACACATTCATGCTTATGTTTTTTCTTCTGGTAGAATATAGCAAGATGAGTACATATGTTTCCTAGGTTTCATGGTAAGATTTATCTATTGCATAGGCTTGTTTTTACTCCATATTAGAAGATGAAACTACTATTACAAATAAGTATTTCAACCATTTACGAAATCGATTGTCAAATGAATAAAATTGATTGCAAACACTTATAACCATTTATAACCATTAGCAATAAACGATAACGAAAATCCTAGCTACAAAATAGTTAGTCACCAATTTCTAAATCGGTCGCTACAAAATCACCAAAATTTTAATCTCTATTTAGTTACCTTCAAATATATTGGACACCAATTGATCACTAATTAAGAGTATGATCACTTAACTAATTAAGAATATAAACATCCTAGTTACTTTAAATAATGCATTTGAAAAGTTTTAATCTTTTTGATTTGTACATAATACTAAGAAATAAATAAATAGCAAAAGAGACAAAAGGAGTAGAGAGGGAAGAAAAGAGATTTTCAATAAACATTGTCGGAACACATTACGGCAGAATATGTTATTCACAAACTACACGAAAATATAAATGTTTTTGGAGTTGTTTCACCCTCGTTTCTTTCTTCCAAAAATTACGTGTTTCTCTCCTTCATTCCATTGTTATTGAGCTCTTCTCTTCATTCTCAAAACTATTTACATTAATAGTGCTCTCATCTCATTGATATTTTTTCAATATACGAGTAAATAAAACATGATACACATTTTCTCATATATTTTGCTAAAAATACATTATTCACTTAATGTATTAAAGTTTATTATCTAAAATATTTAGAAAGTGAAGGTAAGAACTGTATACTTAAGAGATTATAGTTTAATGATAAAAAAGAATGAATGAGAAGACAAAATAATTTATCGAGGAAAGTAGAGTTTGTTTTATTCTTTGCAAGATTCTGCCATGGCCACGCAATTAATGATGCAATGGAAGTGGACCACCGAAAGAAAGAGTGAACTGGATCAAAAGGTTTTGCTTCCAAATCCCAATAAGGTTTCAAAAATTGATAAAGTAAAAGAAGGGAAAATAAGGATGAATTAGAAGGGGGAAAAGGTGAGACAAAAAGTGAGTGATACAGCAAATTGGGTTTGACTGTTAGGGCAAAGAATTTCTCACAGTATCAAACCCTACGGATGGTCTCATTCTTTGTCCCAAAAAGGCTGCATGCTTCCCCACCCATTCTTCCCATGCCAATTTTTTTTTAAGATATTTAAGTCACTTTAAATTGCACATAAATTATAAATTGGAACATTAAACAAAATATAAATATTTTAAAGTTTTGTGTAAGATATGGTATCACACTATAAAAAAAATTTGATTGGCTCGTTTTTAAATTTTTTTGATAAATATAGAAAAATTCATCAATAATTACTGATGACTGAAATCTATCAATAATTATCCACATGTAATTACTAATGAATTTTGGTCATTAATAATTATTTGGCAATAGATATTACGATTTGGTTTTTTGTTCTTCCTCTTCTTCTCTTCCACCTCTTTTTCTTATTTTTCGTCCTATTCTTCTTTCTTCTTTTTCTCCTCATCCTCCTCATCTTATTGTTCTTCTTCCTCCTTATTTGGTTATGCCATTTGTGGCCTCTATAGTCACTGTCTCCGGCTCTTCTTGCTCCTCTTTCTTCATTTTCTCTTTTTCTTTTCTTCTTCTCACATATATCAAATTAATTATAACAAATATTTCACATATCTCCATTTTACTGATAGAATTACTGACAAATTTTAAATAACTCAATTATCGACGAATTTATCAAAAAAATTTCAATTACTAACATTTAAAACAAAAGTAATTAACGACAGATTTACCAATGAATTTTACCATAAAATAGTCAAAGTCCAAAGTTAAGAACTTTGATGTTCATTTTATCGACAAATTCATTATAGGCAAATTTTTTTATTTGTAATAAAAGTCTAATTTTTATTGACAAATGTTATCAACAAATCCATTATGACAAATACTTTAGTTGGTAATTAAAATTTTAAAATTCATCGATAAATTTTGTTTCATTTTCAAATTCTTTTTAGCAATTTCTTGTAGTGGTCAATTTCTTAGGTAATTTCACTTAGGTCACACTGTGAATAAATCTCTCTATAATTAATCTTCTACAAAAAAATCGATCACAACTCTTTATTACCATTACAATATTTATTTTCTTTTAATTCTGTAAAATATTATTCACTAGTGTATCAACATGACCAACCAATCTATTAATATAAATTTAATGTATATTTTTTTTCTTGCAAGTATATGTTTGATAAATTATCCAACAGAAACTAACTTTCATTATTTAATTCATTGTGGGTCATGATTATTTTTTTCAATAATAAAGAATTAAAATAAATAGTTGAAAGACAATTATACCTAAAAATGTAGTAATTTCAATTTTATTAAATATAACTTGCCATCTTAGCTCAGTGGTAGAGCGCGTGGCTTTT
>Ga0099822_1010887_pt1 | contig 11217 bp, 12 predicted proteins | sample CowpeawhiteBW_FD_76839 | JGI IMG/M metagenome (GOLD analysis project Ga0099822, IMG submission 76839) | Root nodule microbial communities of legume samples collected from California USA - Cow pea white BW | ecosystem: Host-associated > Plants > Roots > Nodule | place: USA: California | collected... | reverse complement strand
CAGAATGAAAAAATTCAAATTTTTTTTCTCCTTCTCTCTTTTAAATAAAAAAACCCTCTTTTTCTTTTCCCTTCCCCTTTTCCCCCTCTCCCTTCCCCCCCCCCTCTTTTTTTTTTTTTTTTTCTTCTGACTCTCTTTATCTTTTCTGGCACTTAAATCCGTATTCTGCAGTGCACAGTTGGAGTACTCCCTCTTTAAACACTGGAGGGTGCGGTCATTTTCAACTCTTGCAAAAGCAAAAAACACCAAATACAAGTTAAAATTAAAAGAGAATTGTTAATTAAATGAAGACCCCTAGATTCAATTATGGCAGAGCTAAAAAAAATGAACAGTAATAATTGATGCTTAAAAATTCTGGTTTTTTTTTTTGCTCCTTTTAAAAATTTTATTTTTAATCATGGTTTTTGTTTGCTTTTGGTTAAACCTCCCCCACCAGATGATGAGATAATCATGATCCATCCTCAATTAGCTAATGCTGCACACCAAACTGGAGAGAGAGATTGACAGAGGGAGAGAGAAAGAGAGAGGGGGACACCCAACGTTTTCTGAAAAACAAAATGGGTTATATCAGCAAATTTGCAAGAAGATGATGGTCAGTGTGTGATATTGTTCCACTCTTGATGTTTCTTTTGGGTGTTCAGAGGTCAGTGAGGCAGAAACAACCTGTTATAGAAAAAGAACAAATTTTCCCATCTCATTCACAATTCCTCTCAGTGGGTTTGATTTGGTGTGATAATTACCCCATGCTCCTCTCCCACCTCTTCTTATTGTTATCTCTTCAACTTCAACCTTCACGGATATCCACAAAAAAACAAACTTTTTGGTTGGACCACTCCAGTTCAAGCATAGTGGAGCTCCTTTCTTGAGATATACCAACTGGGTTTTGTGCAACTTTTCTCTTTTGCCTGGTGGAAATAGCTTAAAGTACCAAACTTTATGCGCCCTGAGGGGTGGACTGGTGAGAGAAATTTTGGGGTTTGCTTCAATTTTGCTTTGCAGTTGAAGATTCATGGTGGGGTGCTTGGTGCTTCAGTTTTTTGAATCTTCTGTTCAAGCTCGGGCTTGCCTGGAATCCTCAAGACTATTACTTTGGTGAATTTGGCAAGTATGTCTGTGAATCGAAAGCCTCCTGCTTCGAATGGTAGATTACAATCGAATATGAAGTCTTGGAAGGTGAATGAGCCTCTGCATGGGTCTAGTTCTCCCAGGACATGTAGGAGAAAACCCTTCCTCATTTGGTTCTTTGGCTTTGTTGCCATGGGGAGTGTTTGGTTCATCTTGAGTTTCAATACTAACTATTTGGTGAACAAGGAGAATGAAGCAATTTGTGAGAAGAGAGCAGGAATCTTGCTACAGCGCTACAATGTTAGTAGGGAACAGATTTATGCTTTGGCCTCCTTGTTCCCTGGATCAGATCAGGTGAACTACACTCTCCTCCTTTCTTTCAATTTCTAGCTTCATCTATTGTGGTCGTGAAGGATAATTGTGTACTTTTGCTCAGAAACTTTAACTATTTGACTTCTTCTATTACTAACTGCTCTTTCTGTTGAGCGTTAATTTCGTTAAACAAACAACTTCTTGTTGGGTTGTATATTTGAGCTGAGTGGAAGATGTTAAACAATGGAAACCAAGAGATTCTCTTAATGAAAGGGTATAAACTATCCTCTTCTGATTCTTTTCTGTACAAGGTTTTTCTAGCATCACTTTTTGTTGTAGAACCGGTTGATTTCTAAAAGTGACGGATACCCTCTTCGTAGATAATTGAAACAAAACAGTAGTTGTTGCTGATATGAATGTGAACATTAAACAAAGTGATGCTCCTTATTCTCCATCTTACCTGTCTATAATGCAGATTTTATTCAACTGTATTGATGAAAGAAGACTTCGGATGCTGTTAAGTAGCGGCATGGTCAGCACTCCACAGTTAATGTGTCCAGAGAATCAGGAGTTAAGAAAGGAGCATCTTAGTGTAGCGGACACTGTAGAACCTATAGAGCAATGTCCAATTCTCAATGATTATGTCCAGGCAAGGATTGAATTATCATTCCCATTCAAAAATTATGTATCATTGTCCTCGGGCACTTCACTTTCGACTGATTTGGTTAGTTATTTCTTCCGTGGAAAGGTAGAATCTTTATCAAAGCTAAAACTTGTATTTGTTTTCCCCAATAGGTCAATAATTTGAATTGTTAGTTCTCCTAAAAAAGTGTTAGTATCTAAGAAGTATAGTCTAGCTTACAATTCCTTTCCCCACTGCTTAACCTATCCTAGGGAGGCATAATATGGTTGTTGATTGAATGGAGATAAAAGGGCATAGTGACGGACTTTAGAATTCCTAGCTATCCTTTTCTGTAAGAATGGTGAGTTTGTGGAAGCTAGCTAGGTGAGAAATGCAACTACTAATAATGCATCATCTTATTCTACAGTGGTACCATTTTGAATGCACTTGAATGTAATCAATAGATTCCCTTAAATTGCCTATTCAGAATCATGGCATTCTTTTTAGTTTGGCTATGCCGTAATAAATCTTGTCTTGGTGTCTAAAAGACAGGGCATTACCAGTGATAGTCTAGCATTTCAAATCATTCAACCTACAACCTAACATTATAGTCATGTTGATGGAAAAATAGTGGATTTTGGGTTAGTTGCTGCAAATATTGCCTTTTCCATGTTGTCATTTATACCACAGACTCTGCTTCTAAGCTCGTGCTGTGACTATTAAAACGTGCACTCCTTGCATGTTTATTTGAAACATGTACTTCTATTAAATAATTAATTTGCTATTTCATGTTGGCTTTGCAGAACATTGTGCAACCGTGGGAAATGAGGGTATCTGCAATTTGGGGTCATGTGAGTTCATCTAATTTAACTAAAGGATTCTGGTGGGTCCTCACTGGAATTATAATATCCTACTTCTGTTTACTACGGAGGAGTCAAAAGCAGAAGATGGTTCAGGGGCATCCAGCTCCACAACAAAAGCGGCTGAAGCATTTTCCACGGGGTCCATCAAGGGGTGCTGGGAGGTGGAGGAAAAAATTACTTGTTGTATTTGTGTCACTTGGAATAATTGGGTCCTTTTGGTTATTTTGGCACCTAAATAATGACATCATGCAGAGAAGAGAAGAAATGCTAACCAATATGTGTGATGAGAGAGCCCGAATGCTGCAAGATCAGTTTAATGTGAGCATGAACCATGTTCATGCTCTGGCTATCCTTGTATCCACATTTCACCATGGTAAACATCCTTCTGCAATTGACCAGGTATTGTACTCAATTTTCCCACTTCATCATCTTATGCAGACTTACTCATGGCATGATCAATGACTGATGTTTTTCATGAGTTATATATGTTTTCGCTTAGTGTATCTTATGTGAATCTAAGTGTCATATTTGTGTGGCTTCATGGTAGACAGAATATAAGTTTTTTTTTTTTTTTTGGTTTTTATTTGTTTGCTAAGGAGAGCAAAATATGATTCTAAATCTCATCTGTAAAACTAGGGGAAAGGTGTGGTTGCTCACTTTCATGTAGTAACAACTGCATAAATATAAAATAAAATAAAATGAGCAAGAGTAATGGGAAAAGGTGGGATACTGAAAAAAGATGATAATATTGAAAAAAATGGAGTTCAGGTTGAGCCATTGATCTGTAATTTGTGACACTTAAGCTGTTGAGAAGTACAGACAATGAGGTTAATCTGTTACTTTATGATTCTTTTTTCTCCACAACTAGCCTAAAATAAAATTTCAGACTTCTCCATTTCTTTCATTGCATTATTGGTAGTGTTGTTGCAAAAGCTAAATCTCAAAGGAGAATGTCAATAATGGTATCAAACAAATTAATTTTGGTACTTTTACGTTGTCATTGCTATAGATTTTTATTAGTCAAGTCTAACTCAACACCAAAAGCTAGCTCGAGGGAGGAGGAGAGAATTGTCCAAGTCTTGTAAGGGATAATTTGGTTGGTCTTATTTTTTAGCCAATGTGGAGCATAATAATATGCATACCCTCATACCCAGGACTAGATGACAACGAGTGAGGCTTTTAACTTTTAAGGAGACATTTATCAGGTGGCCTATTGTCAAGATTGAATAGGCTTTGAAATCATAGTGGAAATGGCTGGGCCTAACTTAACTCTAAAAGTTAGCTCAAAGTGGGGGTTGCACTTATGGCTGTAGGACAAGGAGTATTTTGACCATATTTCAATCTAATGTGGGACATCTTAACAACTTCATATATTTCCTTTAAGTATCTGCTAATTTTACAAAAAAAGAAGAAGAAAGTTTGAGGTTTAAACTGGGTTCCTATTTTTACTCAAATTCTGATGTTGTTAACATAGAGAATGAGTGTGCTAGACTTTTATGGTTTCAATATGGTGAATGTTGCATAGTGTTCATGTTATATTTATGATCCTTCCCATGCTGTTCATGTTGTAATACTATCCATCTTGAGTGAAAACAACAAAAGAAAAGAGAAAAAGTAAGGAAAAATAACACTGAAGCTTCTGTTTCACTGCAGAAAATTTTTGGAGAATATACAGAGAGTACAGCATTTGAAAGACCACTTACTAGTGGTGTTGCTTATGCTTTGAAAGTTCTTCATTCTGATAGGATGCATTTTGAGAGGTACCATGGGTGGACAATTAAGAAAATGGAAACAGAGAATGAGGCATTAGTCCAAGATTGTATTCCTGGAAATTTGGATCCAGCACCCATTCAAGATGAATATGCACCAGTGATATTTGCTCAAGAAACGGTTTCCCATATTGTATCTATTGACATGATGTCGGGGAAGGTGTGTTCTGCTTAGCTTGCTGTCATTCTAACATGATTTACTTTTTCTTAGCAAATTGTAAGACAATGGCTTAAAAACTGCAAATGTAAACTCATCTATTCTGCACAAGCTTGAGAAAACTAAGTTGTGAAGTCATCAGTTAGAAAGACTTTTGTCTTTGTGTTTTCTTTATGGAAGGTAGTAGCATTAGATGCTTAAAGTTATGTGTACATGGAATTGAATACTCGATCTGGAGATCACTTAATAGCGTGTCTTACAAAATTTACTTTGAACAGTCAAAGTTAAATGTGGCATAAACAGAATCTACCTAATACAAGAGTTTTACTTTTGAACACCTCGCATCTCCTGTTTTTCAAGAAAATCAACTCTGACCAGTGGCATATTTTTCATGCTTAATCAGTTTATTCACTGTCATAACGGTGATAGACTAAGAAGAAACAAGACTAGGAGTTATCATCTATAGAATTATTTGTTAAATTTATCTGGCTGTCTAAAAGAAAATATTTTTGCCGCATTGTTACACAGGAGGACCGCGAGAATATTTTGCGAGCAAGGGCATCTGGAAAGGGCGTTCTGACATCCCCTTTTAAACTACTAAAGTCCAATCACTTGGGTGTTGTACTTACATTTGCGGTCTATAACACTAATCTTCCTTTAGATGCTACACCAGAGCAACGTATTGAAGCAACTGTGGGGTAATCCTACAGGCTACAGCTAACTGTCTATTGGTTAATATGCATTTCATGTGTGCTCTGATATACCTCCCCCCATAAGAGAATCACAAAAGTGTTAATGTGTGTATTGGTACCTATTAATATGCAGGTATCTGGGTGCATCTTATGATGTTCCATCATTGGTGGACAAACTTCTGCATCAACTTGCCAGCAAGCAAACCATTGTTGTAAATGTTTATGACACAACTGATGCATCTGCACCTATCACAATGTATGGTACTGATGTTACTGACACTGGCCTACTACACATAAGCAGCCTAGATTTTGGGGATCCGCTCCGAAAACATGAGATGCACTGCAGGTTTGCTTTCACACTATAATAATTGCGTAATGTTCAAAGAATTGAAATATCATCAGTGCATTTCCATTTCCTTTGCTTTTGCAGGTTCAAGCAGAGGCCTCCACTACCTTGGACAGCAATCAATGCATCAGGGGGGGTGTTTGTTATTACTTTGCTGGTGGGTCATATCTTTTATGCAGCAATAAATAGAATAATAAAAGTTGAGGATGGCTATCGTGTAATGAGTGAGCTGAAAAGCCGTGCTGAGGCTGCAGATGTGGCAAAATCCCAGGTATGATATATTTATGGGGTTTATACCGTGATATGCAGATTAATTGTTAGCCTGGTGGCAAGAGTATCGGAATTCTTGCTCACAATTATGGTGTTTATTGCATCATGATTATCATCATTCAACATCAGAATTATTTCTGATAGTGTGTGTACATTCTTTTACTTAATTAAAATTAATATTTGGACTTCACCTCTGAGGATTGCTTTCCCTTTTTGTAGTTTCTTGCTACAGTTTCACATGAGATAAGGACTCCAATGAACGGTGTTTTAGGTAAGTGAAAGTCTTGATGTTTTAATAGATAATCCCAACCTGTCAATACATGGTGATAATTATCAGCCATTTAAAATCATTTCTAGGCATGCTGCAAATGTTGATGGACACCGAGCTTGACAAAAAACAGATGGATTATGCTCAAACTGCACATGATAGTGGTAAAGATCTCATATCAGTCATAAATGAGGTTCTTGATCAGGCTAAGATTGAGGCTGGAAAGCTTGAACTTGAAGCTGTAGCTCTTGACCCACGTGCTATTCTGGATGAAGTTTTATCTCCTTTCTCTGAAAAATCTAAAGGAGTAGAGGTGAGATACTATCTTTCAGCTACCTTAGTTTTGTACCTCAGTTTTACATTAAGTCTCACTTGAACTTTGTTCTCTATACTTTTTGTTGACTCCAGCTGGCTGTTTATGCATCCAATCAAGTACCGCAAGTTGTAATTGGTGATCCTAAACGATTCCGGCAAGTAATTACAAATCTTGTCAGCAATTCAGTCAAGGTTTGCTGTATTTCATGCTGTATTTTTTGTGATTTATTATTCTTCACATATATTGTAATGCTGGAAACATCTCATAATTTTAGGCGCTGCTGCATTTTCTCCCTTTGAAGCATACTTGGCATTGTAACCCACCTTATCAATTAATCCCTCAGCTTTTGATCTTGTCCTTTTGAAAGTGTGCGTGCCCTTTTCTGATTGATTTTAAGACATCAAAGCTGAGTTAATAAGCAAATTCATCCATAATCCTGGTGATATTGATCTTTATTCACTATTTCTTTACAGTATCACCTTTTTTGTCTTTAATATTTTTTTTTTTTACTTTCACTAGCAAGTGATCCGTGCCCGTGGTAGGACATTGTAATAATACATAATCAATTTAAAGAATTTATATGTTTTTCTCTTCTATTTAGACTTTGAAACAATCCTTTCGAATTTCATATTAAATTAGTGGATCTTATTCTTATTGCTTATTTATAATCTGTCTTAATTAGTTTACTTGGTGCGTTTCAGTTCAATCATGATAAAGGACATGTGTTTGTCTCTGTTCATCTGGCAAATGAAGTGAAGAATCCACTTCATGTTATGGATCCAGTGCTGAGTGAAGGCATAAACATCAATCAAGATGTATCAAACAGAACATATGATACATTAAGTGGGTTTCCTGTATGCAACAAATGGAAAAGTTGGGCAAATTTTGAAAAGTTAAGTAGAGTAGATGATCCTGATATTATTCAATTATTAGTAATAGTTGAAGACACAGGTACAGGAATTCCTACAGATGCACAAAGCCGCATATTCACGCCTTTTATGCAGGCTGATAGTTCCCCCTCCCGAACGTATGGTGGAACTGGAATAGGACTGAGCATTAGTAAGTGCCTAGTTGACCTCATGGGAGGAGAAATTGGATTTGTAAGTGAGCCTGGAATTGGAAGTACATTTTCCTTTACTGGAACTTTCAGAAAAGGAGAAAGCATTTCTCTGGATGCAATGTGGCATAATAACAGTTTTGGTTCAGAGTTCCAAGGATTGAGAGCATTAGTGGTAGACAGAAGAAAAATCCGAGCTGAGGTCACAAGATATCATCTGCAGAGATTGGGAATGTCTGTGGATATAACTAATAGTCTGAATTCTCAATGCTCTTGTCTATCTAGTACTTGCGACATGAGGTAATTTACCATTTTGGCAGTCTAAAAGTATAAACTTTCCTATTTATGTTTTCACATTCTGCAATAGCATAAGAGCAGTAACTGAAAAATATAGGTGTAAATATTGTTCTTAACTTAAATGTATCTTGTTAGACTTCAGAATAATTCACATGTACTAGTCATTTACAATGGAAACAGAGGATTTTAGAATATAAAAAATCAGTATCACCTGCTTTATGGGAAATTGAATAAGAAAAAAGCATAGGTGACATTCACAATAAGTTTTTTCCCAGACTGACTTGATGATTCTCGGTGCTTACTTTCACGTGAAATATGAATGTTGTTGATCTTGAAAAGGTTTAAGGTGCTGGTGTTCTGGGGAAAACTCAGTTTTTGTATTAATAAATTGGACTAATTGGTTGTTCTGAATCAGTTTGATAAATTCTATCATTATTAAGATAATACACATTTCCTCAGTACTAAATTACTACTTTTGCTTTTTCTTCAGTATGTCAGGCCAGTTGGCCATGATTTTGATAGACAAGGATGCTTGGGACAAAGAATGTCTTATCTTATGCAAAATCAAGAAGCTTAGACAGAATGGCATCAAAAGGGATCCAATAGACTTACCGAAGATTTTTCTCCTGGACACCCACCCTCAAACCGACGAACATGATGAGCTAAAGTCGGTTGGTATCATAGATGATGTACTGATGAAGCCTCTTTGGCTTAGTTCTTTGGTTCACTCTTACAGAGAGTCCCTTGGTGCTGAAAAAAATCAAGTACATAGGAAGAAAGTATCCAAACTTGGGAGTTTATTAATGAACAAACAAATTTTGGTGGTTGATGATAATGCAGTGAACAGAAGAGTTGCAAAAGGCTTTCTACAGAAATATGGCGCAAAAGTTACTTCTGTGGAGAGTGGCATGGCTGCTCTAAAGGTGCTTAAAGTGCCACATAATTTTGATGCTTGTTTCATGGATCTCCAAATGCCAGAAATGGATGGGTAATTAATCTTCTTATTCCTATTTTTCAAGTTTCTGAATTTTGATTTCAAATGAAGACACCGTTGTCACCTATAAGAATAGAAATTAGGAGCAATGGCTGGTCTAGTAAGTAGATAATAATTAATAGAACTGGTGCCAAAATTCATACTCCTACATTTATTTTCTTTTGCTAAAGAACCTGCTACCTAGAATATTTTAACCGTAACTTCTTTTTCCTGGGCTTCATGACTGTTTCGCTTACCTGCAAAAGGTCTACTAAGATATAATTTAAAAGTATTTCTCTGTATTTTAAATGGTACAGTTTTGAAGCAACAAGGGAAATCCGCAGAATGGAGAGAGAGGTAAATGAGGAACTTGCATGTGAGCAATCATCTGCAGAGATGTATGGAAACATATCTTATTGGCACATTCCAGTACTAGCAATGACAGCAGATGCAACTCAAAGTTCAAATGAAGAGTGCAGAAACTGCGGAATGGATGACTACGTGACAAAGCCATTTGAAGAAGAGCAGCTTTATATGGCAATGACACGATTCTTCCAACCAGATTCATAGTGTGGAGTGTCTAGGTTAAAAATGATTGATTAGTAGTTCAGATACCTGCTGACAAGTGTTGACCAACCTCATGCAACATGTCAAATGTCAGTTTTCCATTAAAAGAGCTAGCGGGTGGATTAATTCTGGCTAGTTATGTTCAGATATTGTAATGGTTGGACATGCCCCAGCCAGCATCAAAGCTTTCAATTCTGCATAATGGATCTCAGCTATGGTATTGTTTACTGATAGTAAGTACCATGTTCTCATCCCTGGAGTTCCTTTCATTTACTTAGTAATGATGCATAAATTTCCAGTGAAATTCACTTATCTTGAGCCATGGTGAGGATTTTACTTGTAAGACTATACACCCATTAATAAATTTTGTTCCTTTTTTCATTTTTTTCAGGATGCTGAGTTCAAGTTCAAGATGTTATCACTTATTGCAGCCCAGGAGATCAACAGAAGGCATAATTGCATTGGTGTATATAACCTGTTTTTGGTTCCTGCCTCTCATCTCTGATTATTCTTTGTGTATATTTATCCAGAGCAATTAGATTAAGATAAAATGTTACAGTAACGACATCATTGATTCAATTTTTGTGGCCAAGATGAAAAAAAGGGTGAAAGATCTTTGAACCCTCAGAATTTTGTTAAGTAACTTGTAAAGGAAAGTTATTATTACATGACACCGGTAGAATGGCATATGTAACAATATCAATATTTTGTGACTAGGGAAATTTCAACTTGTCACTGAGTTGTAACTGTTTCTTTCCACATAAATGCTCTGTGAAGGCTAATAAATGTTCAATTCATTAAAGTTGAATGTTGAGCAACAAGTAAGGCTACTGGTTTGGTAGATGAGACAGCAGAACATGAGGACCACTAACGAACTAAGACTTTTTTTTTCACACTGTAAAGGGCTAAAGAAAAAAACGGGGTTAAAGCTGAGGAGTGTGTGTGGAAAGTAAGGAAGAAAGAAGGAAGTGAGATAAATAATCATTTTGTCACTGAGAGGGAAAAAAAGGTAAAATCGTTGTTGAGTTGGACGAACTTCTGACAGCAGAGAAAGTTAAGAATATAAGTCTTTTTCTTTCCCCGAGTGTGTGAGTGTGGACCATGTGCCAAAGCATCACATAACCGCTAAAATTGGAAGTGGCGTTAGAAATAATGAGCTTATTTATTATGAGAGATTATATATATAAATGAGACCAATTTATATACAAAATTAATACTATTTTTAATCTAAGATATTAACACAACGAGTTTATGTTTAGTTTTTGTCATCTTTAAATAATCTTCTCCCATGCTACAGCTAAGTTCTTTCTGTCAAAGTGGCCACCATGAATGATCCACCTGCAAGGGAATAACGTAAAATTCCTGATTAGCCGTTAGAAAGAGACCATAACTTCCTTGCTTTTTCTTTGGCTGTTTGTGTACTATATAAGCAATGTCTTTGGTATTTATTCTACACACTCACTAGTCTTGATCAATCACCAAAGGCTCTGTTATCTTCTCTCGAAAATGGCAACATTGAAGCTGAAGTTAATGCTTCCTCTACTTTTCCTGTTCATGATTCCTCCAAAACCAGGTAACGGAAAAGTACTTCTTCCTCTACCCCAGAAATAAAAACATTAACTTTTTATTCCCTCTCCCTATTG
>Ga0099822_1010872_pt1 | contig 11227 bp, 5 predicted proteins | sample CowpeawhiteBW_FD_76839 | JGI IMG/M metagenome (GOLD analysis project Ga0099822, IMG submission 76839) | Root nodule microbial communities of legume samples collected from California USA - Cow pea white BW | ecosystem: Host-associated > Plants > Roots > Nodule | place: USA: California | collected... | reverse complement strand
ATGTGTATTTGATTCAATTTTGACCTAATAATTTTTAATAATTAAAATATTTTTTAATAAAATTAAAAGTAATTAAGTATAAAAGTTTAAAAAAAATTAAGTATTTGATATTTATATTAAAATGTAGTGGTAAAAGTCATTTTAGTACTTATAAATAGCATAACATTCATACAAATAATAAATTTGGTCTGAAATTGAGAGAAACATTATAAATATCAGTACTTAATTTTGTAAAAATATTTATACTTAATTATTTTTAATCTTATAAAAAATGGATTACAAAATTATTTTAATTATTAAAAAAAAAATTGGGACAAAATTGAATCAGATACACATACTTAGGTACTAAATTGAAACAAAAAGACATATGTGGAGACCAAATCGAAATTAAAACAATGACATCTAATAGTGACACTGACACGTGGCATTACAATGCCACGTGGCACACACAGGGACTTGACACGTGGCATTTTTAATTTTTTTTTTAAAATTTAAAAAAAATTAAAAAATTAAAAAAAAAATTAATTTTTTTTAAAAAAAAAATCAAAAAAACCACAGATTGACACGTGGCACGTTGACTAACGGCGTTAGTCAACTTTGTCTGAAAGGGACCTAATTGAAACAATTTTCAAAAGTTGGGATGCAATTGACATTTTTTTAAAAGCGGATACCAATTTGACACTTTAGTACCAAACTGGGTACCTTACGATTAATTAAACCTTTAATTTATAAACAAATTATTTTAATTTATTAATAAACTTATTTCACTTTTATTATAAATTATTTTTCTAAGAAGTGTTGGAAGTTTAGTCTAAAACAGTATTTGTCCTAAATAATCAGACAAATTTGATTCAATATAAAAATTTAAATTAAAAATCACAGAGAAGAAAAATAAAAAGACAATTATTTATTCTAGACAATAGGCAAAGAAGAGAATCTTTTGACCCTTTTGACCCTTTAATTCCAAGTATTGCAAATTGGTTATAATAAGGTGTCTCTTTTTCCCCTTTACCGGCCACCTGAAAGGGAAAGAGACGACGCCACGTCATCACCCACCGACGACCAAGGCGAATACGAATGTAACTCCTCATAGTAGCCACCACCACCATCTTCTTTTTTCCCGTAAACCACCGGCGGCGGCGGCGCCACCTCCTTCTCCAAATACCTCACCACCTGCCTCATGCTGGGCCTCTTCTCCGGTGCCTCGGCGGAACACAACAACCCCACTTTAATCACCACTAAAACTTCCACCTCATCAAACGCCCCACCGAGCCTGGGGTCCACCACCGTCAGCGGCGCCCCCATGCGCCAGCGGTCCCAGACCCAGTCCACCAGCACCAGCTCTTCCGGCAACGCCTTCACCTCAATGGGCCTCCTCCCACACACCACCTCCAACAACAACGCTCCGAAAGCGTAAACATCGGAACTGGTGGTGGGTTTCCCCGTTCGTGTGAGTTCAGGTGCAAGGTACCCCATCGTTCCCACCACACGTGTGGTGCAAGGGTTGGCACCATGCTCGTAAAGCTTGGCCAACCCAAAATCCCCCAACCTCCCATTCATGTCGCTATCCAACAAAACGTTCCCCGCTTTGACGTCTCTGTGAATCACCGTTTGTTCCCACTCCTCATGCAAATACACCAACCCCAAACCCACTCCTTTTATTATCTTAAACCTTTCCTCCCACGTTAGTATTTTCCTCGGTTGATCGAACAAGTATCTGTCCAAGCTTCCATTTCTCATGAAATCGTACACAAGTAAAAGGTCGTTTTGTTTCCGACACCAACCCAGTAGCTGTACGAGGTTCCTGTGTCGGAGTCTTCCTATGGTGGATACTTCTGACACAAACTCCTGCATACGTTGTTTCGATTCGTGCGAGATTCGCTTCACGGCGATTTCCATGTGGGACTTCGGGAGAACCCCCTTGTAGACGCGACCGGACCCTCCGAACCCGAGGAGGTTCTTGTCTTTGAAACCCTTCGTGGCTTTGTGTAGCTCTTTGTATGGGAATCTGTGTGGCCCAACAACGTCCCTCTCCCAAGCTTCGATTACTTCGGTGTTCTTCATCCTTCTGAATAGGTAACACGCCAGAGAAATTGCGGCGAGTGTTAGAATCAATAAAAGGGAGAGTCCTAATGTTAAGCGCTTTTGAGTTTTGTTGGAGGCAGAGAGAGATGGGAGGTTGTGCAGGGAAAGGGTTTTGGCCTCTCCGTTTATTTTGAAGCTCCAACCCAAAATATAGTGTGTGCTTGCGAGTAACCCTGTCGAAGCAGAGAACCCCACGTACATGGAATCTTGGAGAATTGGTGAGAGATCTACTGTGTATTTTAAAATTGGGGAAGTGGGTTTGGAGGAAGTTGGGGAGAGTCTAACCTCCAATTGGTTCGTTGATGAATCATAATCAACCCATGCTTGTGTCACTTTACCACTCTTCAAACTCAGGTTTTGCTTATTGGTTGAGTCCTCAGGGAAAAAGGCAGCATGAACGGATTTGTTGGATACCATGTTGTTGAGGTTGACACCAACATGGTTGTCATTTATGTCCTCGAACTCGAAGTCTTGGACGGTATCGAACTCTACTGCGAAAAGATGGTTTGAGAAATTTCCCACTTCTTTTGGATTCAGGAGGCCCAAATACTGACTCGGGTACGCGTCCGAGAGCGACGAGGAGCGCGAAATGGTGAAGGCAAAACCGTGGCCACCGAGTTTTGGGTACTGAGGGATGATTGCAAACGCAAAAGCAGTGGAAAATGAGAAAAGTTTTGAGTCGGTGGAAGAGCTTTTGTTGTTGTGCTTGAACTGAATTGGGGTTGGATAAAACGCGTGCCCAATTACTCTCTGAGTGTTGTTTGTTAAACGAAGCAAGCCCTTGTGATCAATCACTGCTCCTCCGTTTAAGGCTATGTTGGTGGCAGAAGCACCATCAAACCCGTTGAAGAAAAACTCTTGACACTTTGCAGTGTTTGTGACCAGAAGAAGGGTCAAAACACAGAGAGGAAGCACAAGCACAAGTGTTCTGGTTTTAGCCATCACGAGGCAGAGCAACCAAAAAAACTGTACACACATGTTACATACTTCATATTGTTTGTATAAATCATTAAGTAAACTCAAATTAATAGTGCGTTCTGCTGTGATGTGCTATTCAAGAGTGTGTGGATTGTAAACTGAAACGTGGTTATTACTTGTTTGCTTGATTTCTCTCACATGTTTGGTGTTTACCACAGATTGTGACTTAACACAGGTTTAGCATTTTGAATATCATCATCGCCCACTTCCACTTCATTTTTTTTGTATCAGCTTTATACTGTTTATTTTATGTGTTGGTGTCTCCTCTCATGGTCCTTTTCCCATAAAATTTATTATCCACCATGAATTTGTTTGGATGTAGTCTAGCCGAACGTGGATAGCATGTGAATATTTGATGTCAATTGTTTTTCTTTACAACTTACATGGACCAGAACTTTATTTCCTGTTTCCTTAATTTTTAAATTATAGTGATATTGAAATAATATAATGGAAAGTTGATTAGCTTAATATCATGATTTATGATTTGATATGCAAGAGTTTGATTCTGGATTATATATGTTTCAGAGTATGAGATATAATTTAATATGGAGCATCTCCAACTCAGCAAAGAAAGCTGTCATTTTCTGAGGCTTGTCGTCTGGTTTAAGCGACACAATGAAAGTCAGAGCATGCAGGTAACATAACATAAAATAATAGAGTGGTGTACTTGGGTTTGGCTTTACACCAATTTTACTTGCTTGCCAAAATGGGAAACCGACTTATAGGTGATATATCTGTGGGTTGGAGTTGAAGTACAAACAGGTCAACATTGGTAATTACATGTTCTTTCAACATTGGAGTATTTAGTACAATTCTATATCCAAAAGATTTGAACAATTCTGGACAAGATAGTTTATGCATTTTCAATAGATAATATAAATCATATTTTATCTTTTAAGGTATAATTTTCACTTTAAAAAGTCAGATATTTTGAATTTATCTAATACAGAAAAGATATATAACACAAAATGAACTAAAAGTTGAAGCTGAATAAAAAAACTAATTTCTGGGGTTTTTAAGTTGATTTAATTCAAATCAATGAAATTTAATTCTAAGAATCATATTATACCAACATGTGTATAGTTTTTTTATTTTATCAATTAACTGTGTAGAGTAAACTCATATTACTTGTTTTATAAAGATGTGTGCTGGTGAAATTACAGTAGCATGTAATTATGAAAAGTGTCTTTTAATGTGTACTGGACCAATCCAAATTCCTGGCCCAAACATAGTTGGGTCAAATTGCACGTCTTGTCTATTCGTGGCAAATTTGACTACCTCCACCAAAATTTTAGTGCTTGTTCTAGTGCTCCTCCACGTCATAAGTGAAATTGAAATAGAGAAAAAGAGTAAAACTAAAAAATAGAGGATAAAAATAAAATTGTTAAATTTTTTTAAATGGAGAGAAAAAAGAAAAAAGAAAAAAATTGTCTCTCACTTATTTAAATGAGTAAAAAATTAACAAATAATGAAAATATTTGTACATTAATTAAAAATTAGTTTAAACCTACTTATTTATTTTATTAGGTTCTCTTATCATTAAAATATATATTGTTTTTCAATTTATCATGTATAATGTGATTAAACCTTTTAAAAAACATATGAAGAAAAAAAATGTGAGTCATCCTCCTAGTTACATGCCAATTGAAGGAAAGGAGAGATTTTTATGAATCCTGAAAACACCATTTTGTTTCACATTTCTCATCCCAAACAAAAAGTGAATACTTCAATCAAATGTCTACCTTTTCCATTTCTTTTTCCTCTAATTGCATAGACACAAATAATGAGAAAGTCCTATCACTAGTGCTCTTCACTATTCTCTGGCTCTTGGAAAAGCTTAGTCTCATCTAGCCACAACTTACATGCACATAATCTATATAGCCTAGCCCCCACCCTACTCCTTTATGCATGCAATTTTCTTCTTGTTGCTTTGTGGCAACTTAGAATTTATACCTTTTTAGATATTTCCTCACCATTTGTACAACAAGAGAAAAACATTAGAGTTTGATTATATTATAACAGAATTATCAATTAATTGTATATGAAAAACATTATAAAACCATCATCATATAGGTTTCTCTAACAACAAAGTCTTGTCCCTATTCAAGACTATCTCCTCCTATTCTCCTTTAGAGGAATGATATTAAGACATCTCTTCCTTTTACAAGTATATCTAACTCATTATTTTTCTTCTATTCCTTTTTTCATATCCTACTATACCCACTTTTGTACTTATATTTTTCTCTCATTCTCGTAAGTAATAGGATTTTGGGTGTCCAACAGTTATTTTGTAAAATTTATAGTATCCACAATTTATTTGTTTGCACGTGGACCTTGTTAGCATAGAGAGATGTATGTAGCTGAATGTGGATGACATGTGAATGTGATGTCAAGTTGTCCTTTCTTTACTATTTACACAGATCAGACCCTTTTTTTCTGCTTTGATTTTTTGACTTTAAAATTCAAAGTAATATAACAGCATGTAGAAAGTTACTTGATTTTTTCATGAGCTTGATGTTCTCTTATTAATTTCCTCACCCGCTTTTTTTTTTTTTTTTAAATAATGTTTAATAGGGTTTTTTTTCTTGAAGGACAAAATTTACAGCACTGTCATTGCCGTTGTTATATACTTCTGCATCAACCGTGCTCGTTTTTCAAATGATTCTTTTCAGTAGTGTCAATATTTTTCTAAACTTAATCACTTTCTGGAAACGATGTTTGGTATTCGTGATCAAGGTGCGTTATATTCGAAGGGTATACAAGAAATAATATATATCAATGTTTTTTTCTTTTCCTTTGAATGCTGCAATTTTTAATGTTTATGATTTGTGATGTTCTTTTAACAGTTTATTATCTGAACTTGATCTCTCTCCAAGTTTTTCAAAGCCTCATCACTTCGAAAACGAAGCTATAGTGGCTAGATATGAATGCACGTCAGACAAAAGATAAAAATAAAAATCAAGAATGTATGACAAAAGGAAAAAGCACCAGATTCATTAAGTGCAAACTTTAACCAAAAATTATAGGGAACAGTCCAATAAGAAACATATGGTAAAATTATTTCAAACTTAGCCTCTTCTCTTTGCACACAACACATTGAGAATGCTAAGAATGTAATACACAAGTGCCATCACAATTGCTAGCACTTGGACCAGCACAACCATCAGGGACAGAAATATTTACTTGCCGGGTTGCTTTGCCTGCACAGAAAACAATTCAAGAAGAATTTCAGATCAAACTGAGATTTGGAGATTGAACCTAACATTATAGTTGAAGTTGAAGGAAGATTAAGCTAGATGCAAACCTGCAATCATGTATGCCCTTAAGTCTGTTTGAAGAAAGATCCACTCTTAATAGCATCTTCGTTAGCATTTCCAAGAGCAGCCTCATTCAAGTACTTGTCAGCCAATTGGACTCTCTTCACATTTTCTTGTTCTTGGACAAGCATGTTACCATACTGCAAGAGCTTGTCCAGACTCATCTTGGGCTGTTCAAAGGTTGGAGGTCCTTCCTTTGAGTTCACAAGCTTCTTCCCAATACCATCAACACCAACACCAGAAACCCACTTCCTCACTTCATCATCATACACTCTGGCCCTCAGTGCACCAAAGAAATCTGCACCACAACATGGGATGGTATAGCATTAGTATTTCTTATCTGCTCTTTCTTGTTCTAACTTGACTTATGATTAGTTAACTGTGTAACATTGTTTATGTATATTATGTTGTGTGATTTTAACATGTCACTCACCAAATTCTTCTATCTTAGTGTTACAGTGTTTGGTTCTTAGTTCTTACCAATGGATTGGCCTGGGAAAGTGTCAACAAGCTTGGTAACTTCCTCTTCAGGAACACCATCGGTGCGGAAAATTCCCTTGCAAACACCAACTCGGTCATCCCTTGTTGGTGCCCAGTAGAACTTCTCCATACGCCCATCACGGATGAGAGGAGCATACAGTGTTGAGAAATCGTTACCAGTGACAATGATGGGCACACGGGGGTTCTCTTCCTTGTTGTACATACCAGGAAGCTGCACATTTGTAGGGTTATCAGCAATGTTCATGAGAGTGGCATTCACCATCTGGTTGTTCACAGTGTATTGGGTGGTTCCACCAAGACGACCTGCTCCTGCATCAAGATCGTTGATGAACAGAGCACACATCTTTCCCTTCTTGATTATGTCTGCAGCTTCACGGTATCTCTGCCTGATCAATTTTGCTGGCTCTCCGGCATTTCCACTTTCCAACTCTCCAGCACTCATCACGATGGGGCTGTAATGGAATCACAATTGAAACAAATCAAATGTAAACAATGTTTTTGACCCTGTTAACACAATATAATTCAAATCTTTGATGAAGCATGAGTGTTCAACACAAAAGTTGCTTAAAGTCAACATGAGTTTTGTACACAATTGATTCTTCTAGATGATACAGAACATGTGACTTTATATATATATATATATATATATATATATATATATATATATTTCAAAGTGGTTCGGGATGATCATAATGAGGGGGATAGTTCAGCAAGAACTTACTTGATTCCCATCTTGGCAAAGACAAGCTCACATTGGAAAGATTTTCCTTGTCCCTTGCCTCCCCAGATACCAAGAATGAGAGGAACCTGCAAAAGGATTTGAAAAAAAATGAATGGCGTCACCCAATTTGACAAAAGTTCAAGTGCAATTTATGCAGAGAACATGTTTCTGGTGGCATGCCTTGATGTTGGGCAAGGTCATGAAGTTCTTGGTGATGTGAACAACAAGCTTGTCCATGAAAGCAGGAGCAATGTAATAACCATCCTTCATGTTGTCGAAGTTGTACCTAAATTATGCAGCACATATGATGGTAAGTTTGAGACAAAAACAGAAGGAAACACTAAACAAACGGTTTAGAGATTATGTGAGCAAGTGCACTCACGTTTTGAGTCCAGTGCTAAGGTACTCGTAGTAGCTCATGACTGCATAGTGAGTTCCAGCATTCATTGGAGCTTGGAAAAGAGGATCAACCATACCCTTCCCCCTTGTGATGTCTTGTTGGTCATCAGAAATATCGTAGGCCAGACCCGCCCATCTGTCCTTTTTGGTCTGCTTGGTCTCCTCAGTCTCATTATCAGCAGCAACAATTTTGAAGCTTCCATTGGTCGCCTTGCTGTTAGGGACCCTTGAGGCAATAACCTTCTTCAAGCTTGTGCCAAAGAAAGCTGAACTGGGAGCTGAAGCTCCGCTTCCAGATCCATTCAGGTTCAACTGCAATATCACATCACAGTCACGACGATTGGTTTAGTTAACTTCTTGCTTTAATCTTTATATATGAAAGTTCTACATTTTAGATCTTATATCATGATTTTTCTATGTTTACATTTTGTAACTCTACTTAAGCTTTTAAAACACAAGTCTAAAAAAAAAAAAACTGATGCATGTGTATATAAATGATTAGTTGAAAATCTTTAATTTTTGAAGATTGTAATGTTATATCAGGCACAATGATGAGGCAAACATGCACATCAAACACCTTGATGCACCAGCTTAATAGCAGCAATCATTTGAACTCAGCACGGCTCCGTGAGGTGAATAAACATGTGGAATATACGCATGTGAAAGCCTTCCCTGACACTCTTTTAAGTTACCCTTTCTTTTATATTTGAACCTCAGGCATTTATCATTTAATCATTACCATTTCCTAAGGTAAAAGCCTTATATCAGTGATAATTCAATGGGGGAAAAACCATGGTGCTAGTTCTTTTAATTGAAAGAAAAGTATGGGAGTAAAAAGTAAAAGTATGGTGAAAGGGGATGTGAAACTAAGAAGATTAGATAAACTTGCATATGAAAGAAGACATACAAAAGGCAACAGTGTAATAAAGTAGAAAAGGTATCATACAAGAGTTCTGTTGACAGCTCCGACAGTGGAGACGGAGGCAGCCATTGAAGTGTTGTTTGGAGTTGTGGAGAGAAAGGGTAAGGTTGTTCTTCGATTGCAGATTCAGTGTTAGCTGGCTTATGATCAAAGGCCACGTCTGACTTATAGTAGTTGCTTGTGCGCAAAAGGATTGGTCACAGAAGCCTGACATCCACACATAGAAGATTGAGGTTGTTACTCTCAGTCTTAGATTTTGAGGTTGTTATTGCAGCTTTTCCTATCTCCACCAGAATTAAGGAGATATGTTTGCCACACAAGTCTTGAAGGAGACTCATGTCGTTTATTCAAATTCAAGCATTGGTTACTGTCATTTCAGTGCTCTTGAATCTTAATAACCAATCATAATGGTAATAATATCAGAATTTTTAAGTGCCAGAATATTTGAGGTGGTCTTTTACTTACGTAAAGATGGTACTGATGATCCCACATGATCTTGACCAATAATTATATGGGTGTAAAAATAATATGTTCAAAATTTATAACTTGTAAGTTGTATTTGATATGGTTTCTATTTTAAATTATTTTTGAATACTTTATTTGATCTATTTCATTCATCGAATATTTTCATATATTGAGAATGTTATTTGTATCACATTCCAAATTATTAATATATAAAACCTCTCAGGTCTCATTTTTTCTAATTAAATCTTCGGTATTATGCTTTGGAATAGATAAGGAAGTTGAGTCTCTTGTCTTTATTTTGAGTGTAACTTTTTTTTTTTAAAAGATAAATTTATTCATTTATTCTGAACTAATATACATTTTTTAATTTAAATTTTAAAAATAGTTTATCATATTCTAATTGAAAACTTAGATAAATAATTACTAAAAAAACTCCAATAACCAAATCATAATTAAAAATTAGTTATGAAAAAAAATATATAAAATTTAATATTTTTCCTTTTATATTTATAAAAAAATATACAAAGATTCTTGAAATAAAAAAAATGCTAACTAATATTTATATTAAATGAGAAAAAGAGAGATATTTATACTTAATTTGATTTTTATCGTAGTGTATATGTATATGATTTAAAAATCTTAACAAACTTTAAAAAAATTTAATATTTGACATCTAAAAGTTAAAAATAGAAATTGGGGGCCATGGCCCATGGTGGCCAATGAGTTCAATTTTCAGTTTTGGTGGAATTATCTACGTTGGTATTTTCAGGTGGAGAAAAATTAAAGATAAAATTTTATTGGTCGGAACAGAAATGAAATTGGTGAGTCTGTGATAATTTGATGAAGGGGATATTGAGCCCTATTACATCTATGGACTCTGTGATGATAACATCTTTCTGTCTCTCTCCTTGTCTCTTCTAAGTGTGGTGTGTGGCTAACATTCTTCATTTTTGCAATTAAAGGAAATTCGCAACTTCACTAGTTTTTCTCCACTGATAAGCTTCGGAATAACAGAAAAGAAATTAAAAAAACACAAAAAAAAATAGATTATCACATCACTTCAAATAATTGATGTTTAATTATCTAAAATTTAAGCTTGTTTAGTATTTCTACTTTTTCGTCAAACAAATTGCATTCTTAAATAAGAGTATTGATAATTGACTTCTCAAAATAAATAAACGACAATAACTTATCATGCTAATACTTTAATACATACCTTTTATTTCTTAAATTAAAATATACATATATATTATTATATCATTAAAATACAATTGTAAAGTGGCTGTTTATTCTATCTGCACTCAAAATATAATTTTCTTTTAACCTATTAAAAATAATTTATATGTAGTTGTTATGTATTTGAAAAGTAGTTATATTTTATAGGTTTAATTAGTCTGATGTTATCCATCTTTGCTTAGATGTGTCAGTTTGGTCCCCGTTTTTAACAAAATGTTAATTAAGTCCAAATTTTTGAAAAGATGCCTCAATTAGGTCTTTTTCAGCAACAAAATATTAACACGTTAATGGTATTGATATTTAAAATGACTTACAAAATTAAGTATTGATATTTATATTAAAATTTAGTGGTAAAAGTCATTAAGTTAACGACTTTAATAATTTTTGTCTGAAAGGGATCCGATTGAGACACTTTGATAAAAATTGGACTTGATTGACATATTTTAAAAGGCGGGTACCCAAACTGACATATCTGAATAAAAGTGAGTACCATCCGACTAATTAAACTTATTTTATAATATATATATATATATATATATATATATATATATATATATATATATATATATATATATATATATAAAAAAAAAAAAATATATATAT